>OLQB01001512.1_pt1 | contig 16498 bp, 10 predicted proteins | sample 1672681 | NCBI WGS metagenome assembly OLQB01 (sample SAMEA3136713, study PRJEB25190) | human gut metagenome | reverse complement strand
TTTATTTTTCAAATAAAAGAAGAATAAACTACCAATTTTAACTATTTTTAATGAAAACATACTATAACTAAAACACCATCATTTTAAAATAAGTATATTATTTTAATTCAAAAACAAAATCCATAACTTAAATTAAATTAAAAAATCAAGACAATTAATTTATATACTTTTAATGATTATTATTAACCATCTGAGGTGATACTATGAAAAGGTATACAAAAATGGAGTACGAAAATCCTGATGAAATGACTTTCGGATTTTCAAAACACCCAGTTAAAACAAAAAACGGATTGGAAATCGGAGCAGGCTACGTTAATCCGATAATCAAAGTTGCTCCAAAAGAAGGAACTGAAAATTCAAAAGACACCATGGTATCAGAATGTAGAAATATTGCAATAAGTGCCTGTCAAAGGGCTGTGAATATCGGATTGCCCTCATTTATTTTAGAACAGGAACATATTGCACAGCAAACTGCAAATCCTGATTGGGCAGGAGAATGTACTCAGGCACAGGTTGAAGTTCTTGAAAAATTCCAGGACGAATATGGAATTAAAACTGCACTTAAAGCTACACCTGCAGATATTAGAGATGAAGCAAAAGGAGAAAATTACAGAACTTCTTCACAATATCAGCAGGTAATGGAAAGTATCGAGCAATGCTGTGAAAATGGAGCATCAATAATCTGTATTGAAACAACCGGAGGAAAATCTGTTTCAGATTACGGAATCTCTCGAGGAGACCCGAGAGCAATATTATTTGGAATTGGAGTTTTAGGCAGTATAGATATGGAATTCATGTGGACGGAAATTGTAAAAATCTGCAGCAAACACAAGGTAGTTCCGGGAGGAGATACTAACTGTTCCCAGTCAAATACTGCAATGTTTTTAGCAGGAGGCTTATTGGATAAAGACTGTTCTCATACATTGGCAGCTATAGCCAGAGCTATTGGAGCATGCAACAGTTTAGTTGCTGTGGAATGTGGTGCAAAAGGACCTCTTAAAGACTGCGGTTATGAAAACCCTATTGTAAAATCAATAAGTGGAGTTCCTATTGCAACAGAAGGTAAAAATGCTGTTTGTGCACACTCTGACTTAATGGGAAATTTAATAGCTGGAATAACTGACTGCTGGAGTAATGAATCAGTTTATCATAGAGAAGAAATGGGTGGAACAACACCTGAAGTCTGGTTACAGGCAACAGGATATGAAGCTGCATTAATGAATACAGCTATTGAAACCGGAAACAATAAAATATTAAGAGACCTGTACACATTAGCAGACAAATACAGAGACCCGCAAGCATTAATTCTTGCATATGACAACGCACATAGAATTGGTAGTGTTATTGCAGAACATGGTGATGATCCATATCAAAGAAGTATAGCTGGAGCTCTTGAAGCTGGTGCTATCATAAAAGAAGCTGTTGAAGACAAAAAAATGCAGTTAACCCGATTTGAACAGGACAGCCTCAATGGAGCTATGAAAATCTATGAGAAATTACCTGAAGATTCCGGCAAATTCATCAAACAATCATCCAAACGATACGGACGTAAAGTAGAGGACTTTGATCCTAAGAATTATGAATTATAATAAAAAAGAAGGGATTGAAATGACTTATAAAGATTTAGAGGATAAAATAAATCAAAATAAGATAGCTATTAGATACAACATAGTTGTAGAAGGTGCAGCTATAAAACCTGAGGATTATCCTGAAGTAAAAGAAGGATTGCCAACAGAAGAACCATTCAAATCAATAGCTCTAGGAGTACTCTATGAAGATAAAGCAAAAGTACTAAGCGATGTTAAGGAATCTCTTAAAAATGAGATTTCACCACTGGACATCATAAACAAAGGACTTATGAAAGGTATCGATGCAGTGAGCTTACTTTATACAAAAGGAGTTTATTTCTTACCTGATTTAATGCTTGCCGGAGATGCAATGATGGAAAGTGTAAAAGAATGTGAAAAAGTTCTTGGACACAAAAGTGAAACAAAAGGAACTGTTGTTTGTTTTGTTGCTGAAGGAGATCCTCATGATATCGGTAAAAACTTAATCTTGATGTTTTTAAGAGCCGGAGGATATGAAGCTATCGATTTAGGAAGAGATGTTCCTACCGAGAAAGTTGTTGAAGCTGTTAAAAAGTACCATCCATTATTTATGACTGGTACTGCACTTATGACAACTACAATGACTGCATTTCCAAAAGTTGTAGATGCCCTTGAAAAAGAAGGTCTTGAAGTACCTGCAATAGGATGTGGTGGGGGAGCTGTAAGAAAAGACTATGTTGAAAGTATGCCTATGACAGTATACGGAGTAGAAGCTTACCACACACCAAAATTAGCTGATGCAATCTTAAAGAACCATAAAACATGGGAAGATTTAAGAAAAGAATACAGCGACATTGTAGGAGAATTTGTACCGGAATATTCAAACTAGATAAACATGGCAGAACAGTATGCAATAGCTATAGATATTGGAACTAGCGGTATCAGGGCTCAAAGCTACAATTTAACCACAGGTAAAACAATATCTACAGCTATAACTTTAAGACATCCATTGCCTGGAGCCAATGTAGTAGATCATCTTCACTTTGCATTAAATATAGGTCGTGAAACTGCCCATAACATTCTTATAACTACAATAAACAGAGTTATAGCTAATTTAGATATTGATTTAAATAAAGTGGAAAGACTGGCAGTTTGCGGAAATCCAATACAGCTATCATTATTTAACAATATTGAAATAAGGGATTTGGCTTTTTGGGGAGAAAATGCTCTAAAAGAAAAAAATATAATTCCCCCATCCAGACGGGGAAAAATATTAAATCCTCAAGCAATCGGTTTAGATATTAATCCCAATGCCCAAATTTACATTCCACCAGCTATTAAACATGAAATTGGAGCAGATGCCTTAGCTATGCTTTATAAATCCGAAGCTTTAGAAAAAGATGAATATTCACTTATTATAGACTTTGGAACAAATGCTGAAATGGCACTGATTGCTGACGGAGAAATTTATACTGCATCAGCTGCAGCAGGACCTGCTATTGAAGGGCAGAATATTGAAAAAGGCCGGCTGGCTTCTCCAGGAGTAATCTGCGATATTAATGAAGAGGAAATGTTCTGGAGAATGAAAATTCTTAATGACAATTTAATAGTTGAAGACGGAGATTTAATTGATCCCGTTAATGGAAAGGTCATTAAAAAATCAGACATACAAGCAAAGGGAATTACAGGAACCGGAGTAATAGCTGCATTTAGTTTAGGTAGTGATGATAAAATCATAAAAGACGGCAAAATTAAAAATACAATTTACCTGCAGGATGGTGTTTATCTCAAAGAAAAAGATATTTCAAATATTGGAAAGGCATTAGGTGCTTTTAGAGCCGGACAGATAACACTGGCTGAAAGTGCAGATATCCTTTTAGATGAAATTGAAAGTGTATATATGGCCGGAGCTTCAGGATTTTATGTTGATGCTAAAAAATCATTAAACATAGGACAAATTCCACCAGGCCCCCAACAGGTTTATCAAATTGGAAATACATCATTAGCTATGGCTAAAGATATTGTATTAAACCCCGAATTATTAGGTGAACTGCAGAAATTAGCTGATAAAATTGAAAGCAATCATATAATGCTTGCTACTTCTGAAATATTTGAAAAAATATATTCCCTGGAACTGGCTATTTATGAACAAGGAATGCCTTTCTGGATGTATAATCAGTGGCTGCAAAAATACGGCATTCAGGAAATCCCAAATATTGAAACAGAACCTGAAATAACTAAATTATACCCGAGAGATATTGCAGATTTAGGGGAAAATGATTTAAACACAGTTGATATTGAAAATACATTATCTGCAAAATTTGACAGATGTATTTACTGCATGGAATGTGTTGATTCCTGTCCTGAAAATGCTCTGTCTTTTGAGAAAGATGAATTTAAGTTAAGAACAGATTTATGTTCAGGACTTGGCTGTTTAAGGTGTGCTGGAAATTGCAAAGAACATGCCTTTAAATATGAAGAATTTTACAAAGATATATAGTGATTAATATGAATCTAAAAGAAAATCTTGAAAATGCACTTTCAGGTGAAGATGTGGAAGTTAAACCTGTTATAAGTGTAACACAAGCAGGAATTATCGAAGCAATGGAACAGACTAATGCTTCCTGGCCGGAAGCACATACCAATCCTGAGCAAATGGCAATTTTAGGAAGTTCCCTACATGAACTTGCAGGTCTTGAATGTGCAAGAATACCTTTTGGACTTACAGTTGAAGCACAATCTATGGGAGCTGAAGTAAATCTCGGAAACAATGAGCGAACTCCAGAAGTAACTGGAACTCCTTTTGAATCTGCAGATGATATTGAAGCACCAGATGATTTTTTAGAAAATGGGCGTATTCCAGTAGTTCTTGAAGCTATTGATATTTTAAAAGAAAAATATGAAGATTTGCCGATAATCGTTGGAATAACCGGACCATTTACACTAACAGGACATTTGCTTGGAATTGAAAATGTCGTAAGATATATGAAAACTGATCCTGATGAAATAGAAATAGCTATGGAAAACTGTCTTGATGCAAGTATGGATTATATTGAAGCAATTCAGGAACATAATGCAGAGGTTATTTGTGTAAACGAACCTACAGCATCACCGGAATTAATTGATCCTCTTCAATTTAAATCAATGATTAAACCTAATCTTGAAGATTTGGCTGATTTTATTGATGTGCAAAAAGTATTGCATATCTGCGGGTCAACACAACCTATTATAAGTGACATGTCCTCTGTCGGCTTTGACGGAATAAGTATTGAAGAAGCTGTTGACATTCCAAAAGCTAAAGAGAGCATTGAGAATGATTGTGTTATTGTAGGAAACATTTCAACATCTAAAACATTATTGAGCGGAACACCTGAAGATGTAAAAGAAGATGTAAAAAAAGTATTAAGTGAAGATATTGATATTATAGCTCCAAGTTGTGGATTAGCTCCAAAAACACCACTAGCTAATGTTAAAGCACTAGTTGAAGCTAGAAATGAATATTTTAATATTTAAATATTAAATGAAACAATAATTGTAGCTATTGAAGAATCATCACCATAACTATACTTATTTTTTAAATATTCATCAGATTTAGTTGACGGACTTGATGAAACAACACCATCTAACTTAAAAGGATCCAATTCAGGAAATGGAACAGGAGGTAAAACAAAATATTCATTGCCTTTTTCCAAATTGTAATTATTTAATACATCTTTAAAAATTACAAAATCATCACTTAAAAACATAATATCTTCATCAGCCCTGAATTTTTCCTTATCTTCAGGAGCAAAAACATCATGACCCAATATTTCTCCGTCAAATGTCAGTAAAACAGTAGGCGTTGGAGGAACTCTGAAATATCCTTTTTTAAAAATTACAAAACAGACATCCCTTTTGAAACATTCCTGAACTCCTTCATTAAATACCGGAACTAAATCCTTTGAACGCTGTGCTTCCATATCAATTATCTTTAAAATATCATCATTGGAAAGTTGCCTTACTTCCAGAACACCATCCAAACCACTTATTACATTTACTACATTGTTTAAGACTTCGCTCATAATATCACCTAATACAATCCGGACAAATACCCATATACGGGGCTACAGCTTTTTTAACATCTGTTGAGACCTTATTTACCCCAGTACTTGCATCAATTATTTCATGATTGAAATTACTAATTAAATCCAAATAATTAGCTTTGACTTTACTTAAAAATTCCTCATTTTCAAATTCGTCTTTTTTAGAGCATCGATTTACAGAAGTTTTAACATCTACATCCAAAAGTAAAACCAGATCAGGTTCTTTTGCATATTTATTAATCTGTTTAATCCAGTCTGCAGGTTCCTGATAAGCTAAACTAGAAATAAAAGAGCGGTCACTTAAAATAACTTTAGAATCATCATTAAGTTTATCCATAATAAGCATCCTGTCTGCTGCAAACAGCAAACCCAATGTTTTTTGAATTCTGTCAGTTGTTGCATCCGGTCTTTGTAATATCTCTCTAATTAACTTACCAACTTTTGAATCTGTCGGTTCCACAACTGTTTCAACATCAAAACCGTTTTCTTCCAGCCAATATTTTAACAAGTTAATCTGAGTAGATTTACCTGCACCATCAATTCCCTCAAAAACAATGTACATGATTTTTAATTTGAATTAAACTATATTAAACTTTAACTATTTTTTAATTTATTTATATTACAAAAAACATATTTTTAAATGATTAAATCTTAGGGTGTAATAATAAAATGGTTTTATCAGAATTATTAGCTCCAGCTGGATCTTATGATGTGCTTGTAATTGCAGTTAATGCAGGTGCTGATGCTGTTTATATAGCTGGACAACAATACGGAGCAAGAGCATTTGCTAAAAACTTCACAATGGAAGAGATAGAAAAAGCTGTTGAATATGCTCATTTAAATGGAGTTAAAGTCCACGTTACTGTAAATACATTAATAAACAATTTTGAAATAGCTGATGTAATGAACTACCTGTTTAAATTATATCAAATAGGAGTGGATGCAGTTATTGTTCAGGATTTCGGAATATGCTGGCTTTTAAAAACCCTGATTCCTGATTTGGAAGTTCATGGATCAACACAGATGGCATTGAGCAATTACAGCTCCATTAAATGGGCTGCTAAAAACAATATTAAACGGGTTGTTCTTCCACGTGAAATTAATGTAAAACAGATAGCTAAAACACATGAACAGCTGAAAAAAGACAATATCGATATGGAAATTGAAGTATTCGGACATGGTGCATTATGTTATAGCGTTTCAGGAAACTGTTATATGTCTTCATACAACAGCGGCCGCAGCGGAAACAGAGGAGCCTGTGCACAGCCATGCAGACGGGAATACCGTTTGAAATACAGAGGATACAATATTGGAAATGGATATCTTTTATCAACCCATGATCTGGCTACATACAATAATCTGGACGCAATTTCAGATGCTGGAGTAACTTCACTAAAATTAGAAGGCCGTATGAAATCCGGAGACTACATCGGAACCATCGTAAACAGCTACCGCAATATACTGGATGGAAATACCGGAGATTATGCCAAAAATTTACATCTTGTATTCAACAGGAAATTTACAAACGGATACATAATGGGAGATAAACCCGGTGAAGTAATGGGAAGAGGCAGTTCAGGTCATGAAGGTTTATACATAGGCGACATTGTAAAAATAGATGGCACTGAAGTTACAATTGAAATCAAAAATAAAGACAATTACATCACACTGGAAAAGGGTGACGGAATAGCTTTCAAATACAACGGCAAAATCAAAGGAATTTATTTAGAAGACATTGTTAAACAGGACGAAAATGAAATTGTAATTAATACAACACGTTTGGTTAAGGAAGGTACAGAAGTATTTATCAGTTTTTCCAAGTCAATTCATGAAAACCTTAAAAAATTCCAAAAAGAAGTTATTAAAAACCATGTCCCACTTTCATTAACCCTAAGCTGGAATGAAGACTTAACAGGATTTGTTAATGTTGAATATTATTTAGATGATGAATTAATCAATTTCAGACATAAAGTCGTCGGCAAATTTGAAAAAGCTAAAAACAAACCTATTACAAAAGAAAAAATTGAAAAGCAGTTATCAAAAACCGGAGGAACACCATTCTACATAGATGAAATCAAATTCCACAATATGCCGGACAGTTTATTTATTCCAATCAGTGAACTTAACCAGATCAGAAGAGATGTTCTTGCTCAGGCACAGGATTTACTGTTAAATCACTACACTCCAACCAAAAAGTCCGTTAAAGCTACAAGGAAAAAACTGAACAAATTTTATGAAGATTATGAATCTTTCAATAACAACGGCAAAAAGAAAAACCCTAAAATATCCTTATTTATTGATAATTTAGACCAGTTAAAATCAATTTCCGGATTTGACCTTAAAAGAGTTTACTTTGACGGAAACTGTTTATACAATAACCCTGAAGATTATTATGAAAATATTCCAAAACTTTTAGAAGAAGCAAGTCTTATGACTCCTGATGCAGAACTTGTTTGGGTATTATCATCATTTATTAATGAAAAAGAAGCTGTTAAATGCAATGAAATAGTTAAAGAGCTTGAATCAAAAGGAATAATTATTTCAGTTATGGGAGATTTCCCTGGAATAGGTGAGATTTTTGACTGTCCAATTTACGGAAATCATAATCTGAATGTCTGGAATTCATTTACAGTTAAAAATCTTAAAGAAGCAGGATTTGATGGTCTGATTTTATCTTCAGAACTTTCAGGTAATGAAATTAAGCAGTTAGTTTCTAAAAATAATGCCTCAGATATTGATCTGGAAATGATTGTAAACGGGAATTTGGAAGTTATTGTAAGTAAGGATGATTTCAGTAACTTAAATGACGGTAAAGATTTTATAATACACAACAATGCAGATTATGCTATTTTAGAAGATAAAAAAAGGAAAAAATTCAAGTATAAAGTTTTATTTGACTACAATAAACAAAGTCACATTATAAATAAAGACTGCTTATGTTTAATTGAAGAAATGAATGAAATTAAACAGTTAGGTATTGATTCCATAATCCTGGACTGCAGATATTCCAATGAAAAATACACAACAAACATATTGTCCATTTATAATGATTCCCTGAAAGACAGAGATGATGAAGAGCTTTCCAAATACAAATATCAGATAATGGATTTCTCACAGTCATATATCAACAAGGGAAATTATATTGAAGGCAGATTACACGAGGACAAACATGAGAATTCCTGAATTACTTGCACCTGTAGGTTCCATGGACCACCTTAAAGTAGCCATTAATGCAGGAGCCAGTTCAATATATTTATCTGGAAAAGAATACGGTGCCCGCAGGTTTGCTGAAAACTTTACTTTAAATGAAATAGCCGAAGCAGTTAACACTGCTCATCTGCACAATGTCAAGGTTTATGTAACTGTAAACACATTAATTAAAGAAGATGAACTTCAAGACGTAATGAATTATTTGTCCCATCTATATTCAATAGGTGTAGATGCAGTTTTAGTTCAGGATTTAGGTCTGGTTGAGCTGATAAACAAACACCTGCCAAAACTAAAAGTCCACGGTTCAACACAGATGACTGCAGAAAACCAGCTTAAATTAGATTATCTTGAAAGCAAAGGAATTAAAAGAATAGTTCTTCCCCGTGAAATGAGAAAAGATGAAATTAAAAATTTGAAAACAAATATGGAACTTGAGATATTTGTTCATGGAGCTCTGTGCTATTCCTATTCAGGACAATGTCTAATGAGCAGTTTTAAAGGGGGCAGAAGCGGGAACAGAGGAAGTTGTGCACAGCCCTGCCGCCAAAAATACAGATTATCCTGTTTGAACAGTGAAGATTATTACCTCTCACCTAAAGATTTGTCATTATACGATCATTTAAAAGAAATTGCAGAGCTAAACATCAGCTGTATCAAAATAGAAGGAAGAATGAGAAGCAAGGAATATTTGGCTATTGCAGTGAGCAATTATAGAAAAGCCTTAAACAAATTGAAAAGCAATAAAACCAGCAAAAGTGAAGAAATAAGCCTTGCATTTAATAGAGGATTTAGCGAAGGACAATTCAATTATGCATCTTCCAGAAGCATCCGTTCAGGACATGTCGGTTTAAAATTAGGTAAAGTCTGCAATAGTGAAAACAACCAGATAGTCATCAGATTAGACGATGATTTAAAAACTATTCCACAAAAAGGTGACGGATTACTGTTAATAAAATCAAAAGATGACTACGGATTTGAAATTTCACAAAATCCACTTTTAACAACATTCAACCATTACAAAAAAGGCAGAAATAAAGAAATTAAAGACATTAACAGAAAAGACAGAGTTTTAATCATTAAAAAAGTAAAGCAGAATAAAAAACACCATTTCAATTTAAATGAATCAACAGCATATCTTACAAAAAGAAACAGACTAACTTCAAAAGTTAAAGAAATTGAAAATAAAGGCAATAGTTTTATTAAATCCAAATTAATACTTACATTTTCCATTAAAAACAAATATCCTTACTTAAAAGGTAGGTTAACTCTTGCAAATAAAAAAGAAATTGAATGTGAAGTTAAAGGAGAAGTTCCATTTGAAAAACCTCTTAAAAGAAGTGTAGATACAAAAACAATAAAAAAACAGCTATTGAAAGTTGACAAATACCCATTTGACATTGTTGGAGTCAATATTAACTATGACGGAACATTATTCATCCCCATAAGTGAAATCAATAAAATCAGAAGGGAACTTTTCAAAAAACTAGAAAACAAAGTGTATTCCTTATACTCCAATAAACAGGTAAAAATAAACCTTGAAAATGAAGGCAATGCCCTAAAAACTGACCAATACAGTTTATCCTATTATACAAATAATCTAACTGATTTAGATAAAATAAATAATGTAAAAAGGGTTTATTTGGAGATACCTCCTGAAGACCCATCAGTGATAAATCAAAGCAGGGAAGAATATAATATAAATTATATGGTCAGCTATCTGCAAAAGGCTATTGACATTTCCAGAAACAGAGACTATGAATTAATCTGGAAATGGCCGGACATTGCTCATGACAATTTAATAAAAGTTTTAGGAAAGGTAAGGGGAATATTAAACAAACTGCACTACCATATTGAAATAATGTCTCCCGATTTTACAGGCCAATACGGACCATACTCCATGAACGTGACAAATACACAAACAATAAAGAGTCTTGAAAACTACAAAATAATTACATTGTCACCGGAACTGAAAAAAGAAGATTTGAAAAATATTTTAGACAACTGTAATGACAATTCCAAATTGGAAATTATTGTTCATGGATCTGTTGAGCTAATGAAAAGCAGAAACAGATTATTTACCAAAAAAGAATCTAAAAAGTTAAAGAACAACACAGAGGACATCTTTCTGATTGATAAGAAAAACAAAAGATATCCGATTCATAAAAGCTTATCTAATGAAGAAATTATAATTTCAAATAGCGAAGATATTTCACTTTTAAATGACATTACCTACTTAAAATCAATAGGGCTTGTTAATTTTGCTATTGACGGTCGATGGAGAGATGAAAACTATTTAAATAAAATACAGGAATATAACACAGCTATTGACAAATAAGAAATAATACTTCCCAAATGCTCTAGGGAATTTTGGATATATATTTAAATAAAAATGTATAGAAAAAAGGGTTTGGTTAAAATGCAAGGAGAGAAAGTAACATTGCAAAACATAAAAGGTATTGGGGATAAAATCTCTGAAAAAATATTAAATAGTGTTGGAGGAGAAGAAAATCTTCAAAAAATAGTTGAAAATGTGGATGTTGAAAAAATAGCAAATATTGATGGAATCAGCCAAAGGAAAGCTATTGAAATAATGAACCAGCTATTAAATAATCCCACATATGAGTTTATTAAAAGCGACAGGGCAATGGAGATTTATGAAGACATCATAAACAAAATATTAGCATATTCAAACACTTCCTATTCAAAAAATAGGATTTTGCTGCTTTCCCCTTCAAAAGATATTGAAAAAATAGAAAAACAAATCAGTTTTGTGATGGATGCAAAAAAACAGGTTTCACAGCTTCCAATAATCAAGTTAAGAGGATTGATGAAAAACTTAAAGGAAGTTGAAAATCCGAAAGCTGAATATGATGCAAGTAAAGTTATTTTAGTGGAAACAGAAGAAGACAATTCATATCTTACTGATTTAGGTCTGAATCAGTATTATCCAATAATTACTGCCACTGATTCCCCGTTACTGCAGGAGGAATTAATGAATTATGACCTTATCTTTTATGTATATTCACAGGGAATACTTGATTTTGAAGGAATGCCAAACCTTGTAATGATCAATATTGAAGAAAATGATTATGAAATAGTTCCTGAAAAAATAATAAACTTCTTTACACATAACCAGGACCTTTTTAACAGAGTTTATGAAATACAAAAAATCAGAGGCCAGGACACAATTTTGGGAGAAATTATCCCAATTATTGATGAACTTAATGTTATTGATAAAAGAGAAGTGGACATTGAAGAACTGGTCAATTCTTTAAAAAAGGATATGGATGAAGAATTAGAAAATGCCATACAAAATGTTGATCTTGAAGGAGATGAAATTCTCAACCTATTAAACAAGAACCTCCCTCCAAAGATTAATAAAATATTTGATGAAATTATAAATGAAAGGAAAAAAATCATCAGAGAAAAAACAGGATTTGATTTTGATCCGTATCTTAGAAAATACCCTATTGAAATTGACGACAGTGAAATCCAAAGAATTCAATTGGAACAGTCCTCCAAAAAAGAAAATGATATTTTTGATGTTAAGAAAAGTGCAGCTATCGAATTGAACTCCATAAAAGAACAGGCAATCAAAGAAGTTGAAGATGTAATTAAATTTGACTATGAATTTAGTTTAGGCAGCTTTGCATATGAATATGATTTAAATGCACCTGAATTTGGCGATGAAATAAATTTAAAAGAGGCACTGCATCTGGAACTGGCTCTTAGAAAAGATAATAAAAACACACAGACAATTGATTACAAGCTTACAAATGATGAAAACATAGCACTGCTTACCGGAGCAAACAGTGGAGGTAAAACAACCCTTCTTGAAACACTAACCCAAATTTCCATAATGGCGCAAATGGGACTTCCAGTAAGTGCCGGTGAAGCTAAAATCAAATTGTTTGATGAAATATATCATTTTTCAAAGAAAAGATCACTGGATGCCGGAGCTTTTGAATCATTTTTAAATGTATTTATTCCGATTGTAACAACAGACAGTGAAAAATTAGTATTGCTTGACGAACTTGAAGGAATAACAGAACTGGAAGCTGCAGTTAAAATTATTTCCACATTTATAGATATGATTAAAGAATCCAATTCCTACGGAATAATTGTAACACATATGGCCAGGGAACTGATGAATTACACAGATATTCGTGTAGACGGTATTGAAGCAAAAGGATTAGATGAAAATTATAATCTGATAGTTGACAGAACTCCAAAAATGAACTTCCTTGCAAAAAGTACCCCCGAACTTATCTTAAAAAGGATTTATGAAAAATCAGACGATAATCTAAAACAGGTATATGCAAGAATATTGGAGAAATTTTAAGATATTAATATATAGAAGTTTTAACTAATTACAAAAATATGAAAATAATTTCCAACACAAAAAATGATTCTATAAAAAGGGTAGAAGAAATATATAAAGTTCTTAAAAAAAATGATTTCGGTTACCTTATCGAAGAAAATACCTTTTTTAAGAATTTTCCTTTTTTAAAAGATACTAAAAGAGGAAAATATAACGAATTACCCGATGAATCTATTCCAAAAAGAATAAAAGATGTGCTGGAAGAATTAGGACCAACATATATTAAATTAGGTCAGATGTTAAGTACCAGACCTGATTTAATTGGAGTGGAAATAGCAAATGAACTGGAATCCTTAAGAGACAACACTCCCACCACACCATTTAATGAAATAAAAGAAGTTATTGAAAAAGAACTTGGAAAGCCAATAAATGAAATCTACAAAGAAATTGATGAGGAACCTTTAGGTTCAGCTTCAATCGGGCAGGTTCATAAAGGAATACTTCTTGAAAACAACAAAGAAGTAGCCATTAAAGTCCAAAAGCCAAATGTCCGTGAAACTATTGAATCAGATTTAAAGATTATGAAATTTTTATCTGATAAAATCGGAAAATACATAAACCAGACTAAAGTTTATAATATTCCCTCTATTTTAACAGAATTTGAACGCTCAATATTCAAAGAAATTGATTACCATGAAGAACTAATCAATATGAAAAATTTGGCACATAATTTCAGAGCCGTGCACTACATCCATATACCTGCTGCTTATTCGGAGTACTGCAGCGGAAAAATCATTACAATGGAATTAATAAAAGGAAAAGAAGTTTCTGAAGTAATGGTTCACGATTATCCGGAATATAATAAAAAATTAATTGCTAAAAGAGGAGTAAAATCTTATTTTAAACAAATAATGATTGACGGATTTTTCCATGCCGACCCACATCCAGGAAATATGATGATAATGGAAAACAATGTCTTATGTTACATTGATGAAGGAATGATGGGTATTTTAGATGATGATTTCAGAGAAGAACTTGCAGAGTTAATATTATTGCTATTAAGCAGAAATGTAGACAATATTATCAACCAGCTAATTTACATGGACATATTAACACCTGCACAAAACACTCCTGAATTAAAAGCCGATGTAAATGACATAATGAATAAGTATTACGGTGCAGACCTGAAAGACATGCACGGAGGAGTACAGCAACTTCTAAAGGTAATGATCAAACACAACATCCAATTACCAAGAGAATTTGTAATGATTGGGCGTGGAATGGCTTTAATTGAAGATACAGGAATGAAATTGGACCCTGAATTTAATGCCGTGACTGAACTGAAAAAATTATCCAGAAAAATAATATTTCAAAAATACAGCCCCAACAGATTAGCAAAAGTAAGCTCCAATTATATGCTTCAAATAGAACACTTAGCTAAAGATCTGCCAACAACACTTAACAATATGCTTTCAAAACTTGAAGAAGGTAATTTAAGTGTAAAACTTAAGCACGAATCAATCAGTGAAATCATGAACCAGCTGTCAATTTCACTTATTTTATCTGCACTAATTATCGGGTCATCACTGGCCATCATTTCAGATAAGGGGCCTAAAATATTCGATGTTTCAATATTGGGACTGATAGGATTTGTATTCAGTGCAGCTTTAGGAATCTATTTGGTAATTCAATTTATGTTAAAAGAAAAATAACTTACACTAAAAAACCCTTTAACATCACATATTTCTTAATTTATCTTAATAGAAAGCTTAAATCTTTCAGTAAAAGCTTCATCAGAAAAACCTATGTATTTTACTGCATAGCCAATTATAAAAATGAAAATGTTTTTGGAGGAACATAGATAATATTATTGTGTTTTTCAATATTAGTTGTAGTATCTGAGATGATAATTCCATAATCTGCGCCATAACTGTTGATTGCATGAGTGATTTGTTTTTTATCTTTTCTACCACGACCCACTTCAATAGGTACTGGATTTTTAAAATCTCGCTGCAATATAAAATCAACATTTCGCTTCTTGTTTGCATCATAATACAATGTAAAACAATCATTTCCTCTTTGTGTGAAATTAAATAAGATTGATGCAACATGATTTTCTAGAAGTATTCCCCCATATTGCTTTATATCATTAATTGTATTTCCAGAGTTTTCGGATAATGCATTTCTAATGCTACTTGTTGCAAAATAATATTTTTTGGTTTTTTTCATACGTTTTGATGATGTTCCATAAGCTTCAATAGAAAATATTAAATGTGTTTTTTCTAAAATATCTAAAATATTTTTTACATTTGCTTGAGAAGTCTTTAAATATTTTGCCAAATTGTTTTGTGAAAGATCCCCTGCATTCTGTAGTGCCAGATATCTTAGTATCCTATTTGAATTCGTCTGATTTTCAAAAGTGAAATTTTTAATAGCAACCATATCAGTATTTACCACTTTTTCAATCATGTCCACAATATTAGTAGAAAGTCTTCTAAAATTGATTTTACGAGCTAAAATTGGAAATCCCCCATATTTCAAATATTCATCCCAATCATTAAAATTATACTTAATATTATTAATTAAGTCCCTGTTCATTTCATTTTCATATTTTATGGCATTTTGCTCTTCACCATTTAAAATCAAGCTAACCAAAGAATTTCCAAGATTAATATTTGAGTAATCATATTTCAATTTCAGATGTTCATTATAATTTAGAGGTGTTACGACTCTTTTAAACATCCTTCTTGCAGCATCTGCATTATATTCTAAATTTAGAGCTGATGAACCTGTAAATACCATGAAAATTTTTTCTGAACGATCATAAATTATTTTACCAGACATTGACCAGTTCTTATCATATTGCGATTCATCAATTAATAGAAAAATTTCTTTATCCAATAATCTTAACTGAGTATTGAATTGATTATTAAGGTAAATATCAACTATTTCTCTTATATTGCAATCAACTATATTGTTTAAATCATCACAGGACAAATAAATTATTTGATCTGGCAATATGTGTTTTTCATTTAATAAATAATAATATGCTTGATAAAGCAGCGTTGTTTTTCCAACACCCCTAATTCCCGGCAACACAATAAATCTATTTAACTCATTTCCTTCTATAAACTCATCAATACTATTCTTGATTTCTTCAAATTCAAATCTATACTTTAATTTTTTACCATCCCTAATTAATTTATCTTTTAATACATATGGCATATTAGAGCTACTTTCATTTATGAAATTAAGTATCAATTGTGTTTTATCATCCATATTATATACCTCCCTTAGAATACATTAATTAAAAAAATATTTGTTAATACATATATAAA
>OLQB01001480.1_pt1 | contig 16772 bp, 14 predicted proteins | sample 1672681 | NCBI WGS metagenome assembly OLQB01 (sample SAMEA3136713, study PRJEB25190) | human gut metagenome | reverse complement strand
CAATTTTTATGCCTAATTTTTTTAGTTTCGTGTCCAATTTTTGTTGACAAGTGCAGAATCATGCTTTTTAACCTGTTCATTTTTAGGGCGCTTCCATTTTTTTTAGGGGGGTATTACTTCGATACTATGAATCATACATAAAGGTTTGGAGGTGGCTTTCAATGAAAGCTGTTTTCCTGCTTTGTATGTCAGGCTCTTTTTTAGCAGTCGTAGAAAGATTTACCTTTATTGAATCTCAATTTTACATTGGTACCTATGTTGTAGTTTTTTCTCTATTTACTGCTTGCATAAGGCATCCGGATGTCAAGATAGCTTATTTAAATTATATTGGCAGAAATTTATCATTATATGTGTATATACTCCATATTGCAGTTGGTAAGTGTCTAGATTTATTGGCAGAAAAAAATCATTTGTGGCAGTACGCTGCTTTTAAATACAGTAAGTTATTTCTTATTATCATTTTGACATTGATTTTATCTTATATAATTCATCAGGGATATGTGAGCTTTAATAAATGGCATACATGCAAAAAGGATGTTTATCATGTATAGATTGTTCAGGTGAAATTCCCAAATGGTCATATGGAAATTTTAAAGTTTTTTATTAGGTTGAATATGGGCTGCAGATAAATGAATCTCAAAGTATCAGTTATTATTCCTGTATACAATGTGGAACCCTATCTTTCCGCATGCCTTGACAGTGTCTGTCATCAGACGCTGCGGGATATCGAAATCATATGCATCAATGATGGTTCTACGGACAGGAGCTTGGATATACTGCAAAGCTATGCAGAAAGGGATAGCCGCATCCAGGTGTACAGCCAGGAAAATCGCGGGCCAGGCGAAGCCAGAAATGCAGGAATATACCGTGCTCACGGGGAATACATCCAATTTGTTGACAGTGATGACATGCTGGAGCCGGATGCGCTCCTTTATGCTTATGAAAAAGCAAATGCAGAAAAACTGGATGTATTTGCTTTTGATGCCCATGCTGTTTTTGACAGTGCAGAAATGGAAACGGAAAAGGGAGCATATCGGACTTATTACCCAAGGCCGGATAGGTATAGGGATATCACACCGGGAGAGGTATTTTTTACCAGGCAGATACTTGATGGAAAGTTTATCATGCAGGCCTGCTGTCAGCTAATCATGCGTAAGTTTCTTCTGAAGAGTGGTGTGCGGTTTATTCCGGGTATACTGCAGGAGGATAATGCATTTACCGTGGAGATGCTCCTTCATGCGCAGAGAGTGTCTCATGAGAACAGACCTTTTTATATTCGTCGTGTGCGTCCTGGTTCTATTATGACAAGGAAGCCGGCATTTGCTAATGCTTATGGTTATTTTCGGTGTGCGGAAGCATTGATTCCTTATATAGATGAAACGTCCTATCAGCAGGAAACCAGAAAAGCTTTGCAGGTTTTCATTCAAAGTCTTATCCACAATATGAAGCGTATTTATGATTCTATTTCTGCAGAGGAGAGGAAGAAATTCATGGATTTGACGGCAGCGGAGAATAGGGCGATGGGTCGTCTATTGCTGTGCTCGGAGTCTGTGGATTTTTCTAAAAAGGAATAAAGGCATTGTAGTTGGCAGAGGTATCATCGAATCGCTGAGAGTGGTTATGGATACGGAGGATAATATGCAGGAGAAGGATATAAATATAAAGATTCTTGTGGCTCATCATAAAAAGGCTCCATTTTTCAAAAACAGGTACGTGATGCCTATACAGGTGGGAAAGGCATTAAAGGATTTTAGTCTGAAATATTGTATAGCCGATGATACGGGAGATAATATTTCTGCCAAGAACCGGAATTGGTGCGAATTGACAGCAATTTATTGGGCATGGAAGAATTTAAAAGCTGATTATTATGGACTCTGCCATTATAGACGGTACATTTCTTTTGAGGAAAATAGTGATTATAATGTAATCACTTCTTTTGATGACAATTATTTTCAGAAGCAGTTATCTGAAGATAATATAAGAGCGATGTGCTCCAAATATGATATTATTACGGGACCTGTTTGGGATATTCATCCTGTTGGCATCGATAAGAGGATGAGCTCTTATAATTTTTATCGTCGGGAGCATGTTATTCATGATTTGGACGTAACAATCAATGTAATCAAAGAACAGTTCCCGGATTATTATTATGCGGCAATGGATTCCTTAACTTCAGAGTATTGCTTTTTCATGAACCTTGTTGCAATGAGAAAAGAATTGTTTTATAAGTATTGTGAGTTTATGTTCGGCGTTTTGGAAGAGGTTGAGAAAAGGATTTCTGTAGAGGGGAGGGATTCCTATCAGTCCCGCGTCTTTGGCTTTTTGGCAGAGCGGTTATCGAATGTTTTTGTAAATTATATTGTCAAGGAGCATCCCGAAGTTAGGATAAAAAACAGTGGTATGTTCTTTTTGGCGGAAACAAATATTATCGATAAAGGTCTTATCATGAAGCAGCTGGCAGCCAAAAGAAAGCTTTTACCTGCAGCTCAAAAGATTAATATATGTATGTCCTTTGATGACAATTATCTGGCTCCGGGGCTGACTACCATTGCATCTATACTGGACCGTACAAGTTCCCCCGTTCATTTCTATTTCCTTTGCGATGAAAGACTGAGCACTCATAGCAGAAAGCTTATTGTTGATAATGTAGGCAGCAGAAATGAGGCAGATTTTTTAGATATTAATCCGCAGGTTCTGAGTTATTTTCCTTTAAACAGGGAGTATATTTCGATTAATACGTATTACCGGCTTTTGATTCATCAGTTCATTCATGAAGATAAGGTTATCTATATGGATTCTGATGTGATCGTCTGTGACGATATTTTAAAGCTGTGGAATTTTGACTTGGGAGATAATCTGGTAGGCGGGGCACTGGATGAGGGTGGTGTCGTACAATGCAGACGGCTGGGCCTGCCGCCAAAATCAAATTATTTCAATGCTGGAATTACGGTGTTTAATCTAAAGGAAATCAGAGCGCGAATTGCAGATCCTATGAAGTTGTATCTGGATACGTTTTATAAGTATAGAGAGTGCATTACGTTGCAGGACCAGGATATCCTTAATCTGGCCTTTGATGGGCATATCTGCACTTTACCTTTGAAATGGAATGTGAATGGGAGAATCTTTGAGCCTAATGAATTGGATCATAAGTATTCTCAGCAGGATATCGATGAGGCACTTGGAGATTTGGGCATTATCCACTATACGGATCGAAAAAAGCCATGGAAGGTGCAGGCTACACATCCGTTAACTAATCTATATTGGTTTTATCGGAATAAGGTAAAGGGATTAGATTTATCTAATGCAGAACGTCGTGTGATTTTTATGCAGAAGCATTTTAAATATAAAAAGAGTGGCAGGGATTTGGTCGTTGAATTTCATGGATATGATTTCCGTGTAAATAAAGAGAGGTTGAAGCGTATCATGCAGAAGTTGAATTTTAAATTTTAGTTTTGAGGAAGAATCTGAATATCAGTTGGTTTTCATGGGGATTATATGAATAAACAAAAGAATGCTGCATTGGGTCATCGAATTCAATGGGTTGATATTGCCAAAGGCATGGCTATGTTGTTTGTCATCATTGGACATACCGCACCTTTTGGTTCTATGGAAAGAAACTTCATTTTTTCATTCCATATGCCTTTATTTTTCCTTTTGTCGGGATATACCCTGAAATTTGCCGATTCTTGGGAAGTAGCAGGAAGGAAGGCAATTAGAAGGTCATATCAGCTGTTGGTTCCTGTATTTGTTATCGCGGCTGTTTCTGTGTTTCTTTCCTATCATAATGCTCTACATCGGGATGTTGCTACCTTGATGGGGATTACCAAAAATATGGCACTGGCAGTTTTATGGGGGTCAGGCATACCGTTTAAATCTCATCCAGGATTGGGGATGTGTTGGTTTTTAATTTCTTTGTTCTGGGCTGATATTATCTTGAATGGAATTCATCTTTGTCTTTCCCAAAAGCCTGTGATCCGCACTTTTTTCATCATTATATTGTCAGGAATTGGTATTGCGTTGGGAAAGCATGGTATATGGCTCCCACAAAACTTTGATGTAACATTATGCTGCATTTTATTCCTTTATACAGGCGTCCTCTGGCGGACCTATGATTATGTATTAAAAAAACATGATAGGGCAATTTTTATTGTAGGAGCTGTTTTCTGGGGACTATGTCTTTTTTACGGGAAATATATTGAATTAGCATCAAGACATTATCCTGGCGCAGCGTGGTGTGTGATAGAGGCGATTGCAGCTGTTTATGTTATCTGCTTCATCTGCAGGGAATTTGAACTTAGCAGTTTGTTAAACAGGGCTTTTACATTTATTGGCATCAACACGCTTTCTATATTCGAAATTCATGCCTTAGACTGGTATGTCAAACCAGTTTGGGATTCAGCTAACTGGAAGGTGGCTTCATTAAAGAGATTATGTATCGTCCTCAGCATAACGCTGCTTCTGTTATTGGCTAAGTATATATGGAGGGAAGTGATGGGAAGACGTAGTTAGGGATTTTCTGCAAAGCATGAAAAGTGCTTGCTTTTTGATAAGTGTTAAAATATTGCGTATTCATTTATTTCAAATTTGAGAGGAGTTCCATATGAATAAGATTCGTAAAGCGGTCATTCCTGCTGCAGGTTTCGGTACCCGTTTTCTTCCGGAAACAAAGGCTATGCCCAAGGAGATGCTGCCTATAGTAGATAAGCCTACTATCCAGTATATTGTGGAAGAAATCCTGGCCAGCGGCATTCGGGAAATCCTCATTATTTCCGGCCATGCCAAGCGGGCCATCGAGGACCATTTCGATTCTTCTCCTGAATTGGAACAGAACCTGCTGGAATCAGGAAAGTTGAAGGTGCTTGAGGAAATCAGGAAAATTTCGGATATTAAAGTGCACTATGTCCGTCAGCCCTATATGCGCGGCCTGGGAGATGCCATTCTTTGTGCCAGGGAGTTTGTAGATGGGGAGCCTTTTGGCGTTATTCTTGGTGACGATATCGTATACACCGGAAATGGAGAACCGGCGCTGAAGCAGCTCATGGACCGTTACTATGAGATTGGAAGTACGGTGGTTGGCTGTCAGGTGGTGCCGGAGGATAAGGTATCTGCCTATGGGATTATCAAGGGAGAAAGGACGGAAAATCCAGACCTGCTGAAGGTCGTAGATATGATAGAGAAACCGTCTATCAAGGAAGCACCCAGCCGGTTTGCCGCTTTGGGAAGGTATGTAATTACTCCTGAGGTCTTTGATATTTTGGAGCAGACGAAACCCGGCAAGGGCGGAGAAATCCAGCTCACCGATGCCCTCCGTGTCATGGCCCGCTGCAGGAATGTGTATGCCTATAATTTTACCGGCAAGCGGTATGATACAGGCAATAAACTGGGGTATCTGAAAGCGGTGGTGGAGTTTGCTCTCCGGCGGGAAGACCTGGGAGAAGGATTTCGGGAATATTTAAAATCGCTTCCTCTGTAATTTTGAAAACAACAGAGTTCAAATACGAGAATAGCAGTAGGAAATGGGAATATAATCAGTTTGAGTATGGTGGCAGTATGAATATTGGAAATGAACTTTTGATTGACATTAAGCATCTTTTGGGAAACCGGTGGAGTGTGAAGCGTGAGGACTTAGACACCTACAGCAGGCAGATCAGAAGGGCAGCAGGGGACATATCAAAGCTGAGGCAGAGCGGGAAGGGACCGGATGGAAGTCAGGTCCTATTTCCGCATCTGCCATACCTTCTCAAGGAAGAAGTGCTGATTTCCAAAGAAGAAAGAAAGGCACTCCTTCGACTTCGAGAGGAAGCCAAAGGCTATGATGCGGTCATTTCCATCGGTATCGGCGGTTCCTATCTGGGAAATCAGGTGCTCTTTGATCTCTTCTGCGGTCCCTACTGGAACCAGCTGACTAAAGAAGAGCGAAAAGGATATCCCCAGATTTATTTTTCCGGTCAGAATGTAGATCCAGTAAGTTTGACGGATCTGGCTTCCTGCATCAAAAGGGAAGCCGGGCGGATTGCCAAACGCCGGATGAAGGTGCTTTTCCTTGTGATTTCTAAGTCAGGCACTACCATCGAGCCGGTGACCGCCGTGCGGGGATTGCAGAAGCTGCTTGATCCTAGATGTGATATCCACCTTATGGCCATTACGGATAAGGAAAAGGGACGCATCCGGCCTCTGGCAGAGAAAGAGCACTTTCCCTGCTTTACAGTGCCTGACGGCATCGGCGGTCGGTTCAGTGTATTTTCCCCGGTAGGCCTCGTCTTCGCTAGCCTGGCGGGCATTCCTATAGAGGAATTTCTGCAGGGGGCGCAGATGGTGGAAGAAGCCTGCCGGTCGGAAGATATTTCTGAAAATCCGGCTCTCATGCTTGCGGCTCTGAAATTCATCGCCATGAAAGAATACGGCATAACTGCCGAGGTGGTGATGCCCTATGGCGATAAGCTTCGCTCCTTCGGCTGGTGGTATGCCCAGCTTTTAGGTGAATCTTTGGGCAAGAAATATGACCTTCAGGGAAATATCGTCTATAACGGCAGGACGCCAGTAGCTGCCGTAGGAACTACGGATATGCATTCCCTTACCCAGGAGCATCAGCAGGGGAAGAAGAATAAACTGGTACAGTTCATCTCTGTGGAGCATCTTCCGGTAGACCTGACCGTGCTCTGTGATGAAAAAGATGCAAGCGGCCCGGTTCCCATGAGCCGTATGCTTGCCGCTGCCAGAAGGGCTAATGAGGAAGCCCTGGCCTCCGAAGAGCGCATGAGCTGCCATATCGCCATGAAGGAGCTTACGCCATACCATGTAGGAGCGCTCATGTATTTCTTCTTCCTCACTATCGCCTATGAGGGAGCCCTGGCCAATGTAAACGCTTTCGACCAGCCGGGCGTGGAAGATTATAAGAAGATACTGCATGAGGACCTCAGGGAGTATATTCTTGGAGAGAATGGAATTGAGGAATGAGAAATGAGGGGAGAGATTTGAGGAAAGAGAATTGAGGTTTGAGGACCACCATATCGTTCCACTACAAAGAAACCCGGTGTCTCCAAGATTCCCATCATGCCCAATGAGTTCGGTGTCTGCATGGTCTACGGCCGCTGCTGTACGAGGTACGACGGCGCGCGCCATACATGAGTCTCCCGTCATTTCTGCCCTGTAGGGATTTTCTGGAGTCCTGAGTTTCTTTTGTTTTTGTATTTACTGCCATTCCGGATTGGAGAGAAGGAACAGGGGGATCCCGACGATTGCACTGGAATGCCTTTTTCTGCATTGCCTAGGATTAGCAGGAAAAAGTTTGCTTCCCGAAGCCTCGTCTCATGACTTGCTGCCTTCTACTATATAAATAGAAAAAATGGCTTTTATGTGAACATGCTGGAAAAAGTTTTTTTATGCTGTAATGGCAGAAGATGGTCAGATATGGAAAGGAGATTTGAGGTTTAAAGATTAAGGTTGGTGTTGGTAATGACGGATTATAGGGATTTGATCATTTGGCAGAAGTCAATGGAACTGGCACATATTATCTATCACATGACAAGCCGATTTCTTCGTGATGAAATATTCGGCCTTACCAATCAAATGCGGAGCGGAGAGCCGTTGTTTCTATACCATCAAATATAGCGGGAGGATTTGGCAGAGGTTCTGACCGCGAGTTTGTCCATTTTCTACGAATTGCCAAAGGATCCACCAATGAAGTAGAAACACAGATTCTCATTTCTGAAGATCTACAATATGTGAGTCCTGATGATGTTCAAGCAGCTTTATCCCTCTGTAATGAAATAGTTCGCATGCTTGGAACATTGATAGTTAAGATAGGGAAGAGGATAGGAAAATGAGGGAAGAGATTTGAGGAAAGAAATTTGAGCTTTGAAGGAAAGAAGTTTGAGAATAGAGAGGAAATAGGGGATTTGTTTTTTCTTGCCACTTATCTCGCACACCTCAACACTCAACACTCAACCCTCAACCCTCAATTCTCAAATCTGAATATGGGGGGAAATGAATTTATGGATATAAAAATACTGGTAGCGGCTCACAAGAGGTACTGGATGCCGGCGGATGATGTGTACATGCCTCTTCATGTAGGAGCGGAGGGGAAGGAGCCGCTGGGGTATACGCCGGATAATACAGGAGACAATATTTCCGCGAAGAATCCAAATTACTGTGAGCTCACAGGATTGTACTGGGCTTGGAAGAATCTCGACTGCCAGTATATTGGACTCTGCCATTACCGCCGGTACTTTGGCCGCAGAGTGCATACAAAGGATATAGAAAAGAAAAAAAGGGCTATTTTTCATAGAGAAGACTATGAAAAGCTGCTTCAGAAATATGATGTCATCCTTCCTGTGAAGAGGAATTATTATATCGAGACAGTGCGCAGTCAGTACGAGCATGCCCATTATAAAAAAGATCTGGACGAGGTCGAAAGAATTATTGCCGAAAAATATCCGGGGTATTCCGACGCCTTTACCAAAGTGATGAATCGGAAAAAGCTGTATATACTGAATATGTTTGTCATGAAAAAGTCGCTTTTCGACGAGTATTGTACCTGGCTTTTTGATATTCTGTTTGAACTGGAGAAGCGGACGGATATGACAGGATATGATAACTACGAATCCCGGCTTTTCGGCTTCATGTCGGAGCGTCTTTTCAATGTGTGGCTGGAAAGGCAGAATTTGAAGAAATGTGAGGTGCCGGTAGTATTTTTGGAAAATATTGACTGGCCGAAGAAGATCGCTGAATTTCTGAAGAGGAAAGTAACGGGAAAGAGATAAATAATGCCTGCGTGGAAATGTGGTATTAACATAAAACAGAAATTGGATGAGGAGGGGTAAGTTTTGCAAAAGCTAAATTCTTTACAAGGTCTACGATTTTTGGGATTTTTACTTATATTTCTCAATCATGCCGGATGGTTGCTATGGTCTGATAAGTATTTTGATTTTGGTGCTCGCGGCGTAGAAATATTCTTTGTCTTATCTGGATATTAGTAGCTTATAATTATAGAAATGCTGAATTTGCTTATGATTTGAAATCCTCATTTTTATACATGCTATCTAAAGCTAAAAAGTTTTATTTTTTACATATCTTGACTTTCCTGATTGTTCTCTTTCATGTGGAGAGACATGGATTCAAATATCCAAGTGGAGTGTCCGGCTTCTTCCGTGATGTATTCCTTAATATAATGCTTTTAAAGAGCTGGTATGATCCTGCAAAATTTACGTTTAATGGAGTTACCTGGTTCCTGTCCTGCATTTTGTTCATTTATCTCTGTGTTCCTTTTATTATCCATTTCTTTAAATGTAAAAAATGGGGGGTACGGCAATATTCTCATTTCTTGCGCTTCTCCTTGCGAAAATGGCATTCGATACTTTCGGGTATAAGATGGGGATGAATCCATGGCCAGGAGTATTTGGATGGTATTGTAATCCGGCTTATAGGTTATTTGATTTCTTGCTAGGATATACAGGATTTCTGGTTTTAGAGAAAACATCGTTGAAGATGTCTTTCTGGAAGATATCTATGATTCAATGTGCAACTTTAACTTTCTATTTTGCTGCATGTCGTTTATTTGATCGGCAATGGGTGCCTGCTTCGTTTATTCTCCTTACCTTAGTTTTGATTTTTTCCTTTGCTTTGCCGGGAGGTATTTTTGATGATATTTTTGGAAATCGGATATTGACGCATCTAGGAAACATCAGCTTTGAGCTATATATTGTGCACCAGGTCAATATTAATCTGATGAATCATACTTTGCTTAAGTGGACAGGAAATAGTCGTTTACTGGTATTTATGTTGCTTCTTGTTATATCCTGGCTCATGGCAGAGTTCTTTGCTTGGCGACCGGTGAAAAAGTTTATTACAAAACAAATATGGAGTAAGCTGTCTCCCGACTAGGCATGTGGTAAACAATGAGTATAGATATTTTGGTTCATTCTGCACATAAGTAGCATTATATTATTTCAGAATTTTAATACCTTTTGGAGATGAGAAACCAACAAACGCTTCTGTATGATACAATGAGATTATGAATACCGATATAGATTTAAATTTTACTAGGCTTCAAGATATCTAAAGGGATTCTTTAAGATTTATCAATCGGGCAGAAGCGAGAGGAACTCCATAATATATTAATATTAAACTTGGAGGAGTATATAGGGGTATGATAAGAAGGCAGACTGGAAACGAAAACAGTTCATAATTATAAATTATTTGATTAGCTTGAGTATCGAAGATTCACTTTATTGTATGGAGAGGAATTGAAAATGATTACTTCGATGGACATTAAAGAAATTGCTACTTTTGATAACGAGCATGGACATATAGGAAATTTAAATAAGCTTAATTTTTTCTATGGATCTAATGGAAGCGGAAAAACCACTATCAGTCGTGTCCTGAACCGAAAGGAAGATTATCCGGAATCAACGATTACCTGGGAAAACAATGAACAAGGAAATATTATCGTTTATAATCTTGATTTTGTAAAAAAGAATTTCAGTACCAGCAACATTCCTGGGATTTATACCATGGGGGAGGAGTCTATTGAAACTGAAAAGCAGATTAAAGAGCTGAGAGAAAAATATAGGGAAAAAATAACTGAAAAGCAAAAATTACTTAATGACATACCTGAAGAAAAAATTCAAGAACACTTTTGCAACAAAGAAAATGCCTGCAGGAGACATTATGAGGAAGACTGCTGGAAGCTTAAAGAAAGTGTGAAAGGAACTGAATTAGAGGAGTTTATTGCTGGATATAAGAGCAGTAAATCCAAGTTATTTAGTAAACTGCTTGATGACTCTTTGTCTAATCATAGTGATATTTGGACAAAGGAACAACTGATTGTTTATATGAAACAGATAAAGCAAGCAGAAGTTTCTAAAGTGTCTTTGATTGTCCCCATTCAGGATAGCGGTTTACAGGTCATTGAAAAGAGTACTATATTTAAGGAATCAGTCGTTGGGAAATCAAATTCCACTATTGGAACATTGATTGAAAAGATTGGGAATGGTCAATGGGTTTTAAAAGGCAAAGAATTTATTGAAAAGAGCAAAGGGAAATGTCCATTCTGTCAGCAAGAGTTGCCCGATGGTTTTTCTAAGGCTCTGGAAGACTATTTTGATCATACATATACTGAAAAAGTCGGATTAATTGCAAAGTATGCAGACACTTATGTTGAGAATGCCAAAGAATTATTGACACAAATTGATAATTTGATATCCCTGCCAGAGCCACAAAATAAATATATTAAAACAGAAGATATAAAAAAGATACAGGTTGAGATAGCATCCTTATTTGATGACAATCAAAATAAGATTTCTGAAAAAGTGCGAACGCCTGGAAATGTTATAACACTGCAGAGCTCCGAATCCTTAATTCAAAAAATTAATAAACTGATCGAAGAAGCTAACGGAAAAATAGTAAAATACAATGATAGTATTGATAAGCCCAAAAAAGTCAACAATATTGATGCTATTTTCTGGCGTTATGCGGTATCCCAGTTTGAGGAGGATATAAATAATTACAATAAGGAAATAGCTAAGCTGAATGATAATTGTGAGAAATTACAAAATCAGGTTAAAAAGTTGAATTCAGAGTTGTCGGAAATTACATTAAAAGGCAAGGAATTGCAAAAACATAGGGTAAGCATCCGGCCCACTGTGGATAAAATAAATCAAGTCTTGAAGAGTTTTGGATTTACCAATTTCAGCCTGCAGGTTACCTCTGAAGATGATGAAACACATTATCAAATCGTCAGATTTGATGGAACTCCAGCTAAAGAGACCTTAAGTGAAGGGGAAGCTAATTTCATCACATTTTTGTACTTTTATTTTTCACTGGATGGTACTACGAATGCGGCAGATAATTTAGGCGAAAAGGTTATAGTCATTGATGATCCGGTTTCTTCCCTTGACTCAAATGTACTTTATATAGTCAGTACTCTTGTCGATGATATCTGTAAAAGTAAGATTTTGAAGAAAGATTCTGGCTTTACACAATTATTATTATTTACCCATAATGTGTATTTTTATCATGAATTAACGGCACATCGATCTAGTAACTGGAAGAAGAATGTATCCTATTATATAATTAGGAAAATTAATAACATTTCAAGAACGGATTATTTTAAAGATAATCCTATTAAGACAACTTACCAAATGATGTGGGGCTTGGTGAAAAAAGCAAATGAAGATATAAGCAAGGTGGACAGAATAGCATTGCTTAATGTGATGCGGAGAATATTGGAATATTATTTTAAAACGCTAGGAAATTTAGTGAATAAAAAGATATATGAGAAAATAAACGGCGAAGATAAATTTATCTGTCACTCTTTACTTGCTTTGGAGAATAGTCAATCTCATGGCTTCATTGATGATACTGTCAATTCAACTCCAGATGAAGATACTTTAAGAAGATACCTGGTCGTTTTTCGAAAAATTTTTGAAACCCATGGCAGCCTTTCTCACTATAATATGATGATGGGAATTGATGATGGGACGGAGTATGAGTCCTATTAAATATTACGCTGCTTCAGAGCCACCTAATATGTGCGGAGGAACCAGTAAATACGTAGGAGAAAGTTATCGTTCCATATGCCCATCCCTCCTGCTGATTTACTCGTATATGCAGATGCAACCATTCTTTTTCCTTTCTTACATCAAAAAGCAAATGGACGAGAAAGGCCTGTACAAGAAGTATACGATGCAAACACTGCTGGATGATTTGGATATAATTGAGCTTTACCAACAGCCAGGCAAAGCCCATCATCTTTCAGAGATAACAAAGAAGCAGATGGCTCTGTATGATGCAATGGGAGTCGCAATCCCGAAATAGATATAATTTCACGGGACTTCAGGTTCATAGAGGTCATTCATTTTTTGTATAGAGAAAATCCTAAGAATAATATTTTTCTTACATTTCCGGATTTTGAGCAATGGATGCTGAAGGGACTGAAAAATCCTAAGCAATCTCTTTATCAAAGCCTGGGGTATGCGACTAAATCAGCGCAAAAGTCGGATAAGAGCCTGGCCATGAAATATGAAAGAAAAGGCGGCAGCTTCGCATTTGCAGCGGAGTACTTCGCCGGAAAACCTTTATTTTATAAAAAGAAGGATTTCACTTCAGGTATTATTAGGGAAGAGTATATTGATAAAGAACAAAGTGCATTGTGGTATTTGAAGGATTATTTGAAAGTTTTAAATGACAAGTGAAGAAGCATGGATTCATTGGTAAATTTTTAGGGGAATTCCTGTATTTATGACTATTATCGTGACCGGCGGCGCCGGATTTATTGGCTCCAATTTCATTTTCTATATGATGAAGAAGTATCCGGACTATCGCATCATCTGTCTGGATAAGCTGACCTACGCAGGAAATCTGTCTACCCTGGTACCGGTCATGGATAAGCCGAATTCCCGCTTTGTGAAGATGGATATCTGCGACAGGGAGGCAGTGTATGGCCTCTTTGAAGAGGAGCATCCCGATGTGGTGGTGAATTTTGCGGCAGAATCCCATGTGGACCGGTCCATTCTGAATCCGGAAATTTTCCTGGAGACGAATATCATCGGTACTTCCGTCCTCATGGATGCCTGCAGGAAGTATGCCATCGGCCGCTACCACCAGGTATCCACCGACGAGGTATATGGGGATCTGCCCTTGGACAGACCGGATCTTTTCTTTACGGAAAAGACACCCCTTCATACCAGCTCTCCCTACAGCAGTTCCAAGGCAGGAGCGGATCTTCTGGTGGGTGCATACCATCGTACCTATGGCCTGCCGGCGACCATTTCCCGCTGCAGCAATAACTACGGACCTTACCAGTTCCCAGAAAAGCTGATACCCCTCATGATGATGAACGCCCTGGAAGATAAGCCCCTTCCGGTGTATGGGGATGGGAAAAACGTAAGGGACTGGCTCTATGTGGAGGACCACTGCAAGGCCATCGACCTCATCATCCATCAAGGCACCGTAGGGGAGGTCTACAATATCGGCGGCCATAATGAAATGGCAAACATCGACATTGTCAAACTTATCCTCAAGGAACTGGGAAAACCGGAAAGTCTTATCACCTATGTGAAGGATAGAAAAGGACATGACCGGAGATATGCTATCGACCCTGCCAAGATTCATAAAGAACTGGGATGGCTTCCGGAAACGAAATTTGCTGATGGCATCAAGAAGACCATCCGCTGGTACCTGGAGAATAAGGAATGGTGGCAGGAAATTGTAAGCGGAGAGTATCAGAATTACTATAAGAAGATGTATGGGGATAAATAATCCGCTATCTGCTATCGGTTGACGGCTGTCGGCTCCCGGCTTCCGGCTTCCGGCTCCTGGCTCCTGGCTTCCGGCTGTCGGCTTTCAGCTTTCGGCTTCCGGCTATCGGCTGTTAAGGGGCGGCGCTGATGCGCTGATTTCTGAAATATTGAATTTCCTTCGCTAACGCATTTATTTTAGAAGGAGGATATTGTGGCGGATTATAGAAACTTAGAGGTCTGGCAAAAAGCAATGGAACTGACTATGATGATATATGATGCTGCGGATACCTTCCCGAATCATGAGCGATATGGGCTGGTGAGCCAAATGGAGAGGGCAGCCGTTTCTATCCCTTCTAATATCGCAGAGGGATATGGGAGGCAGTCAGATAAGGAATTCTATCACTTCCTGAGCATTGCAAGGGGCTCTTTATATGAATTGCAGACGCAAGTATATATTGCATCCGGTCGAAGCTATATGAGCGAAGAGCGAACAAATAAAATCAATCAGCGGCTTGATCAGCTGGGAAGAATGATTTACGGATTTATGAGAAGATTGGAAAACGCGAACCCAAGTATACGTCGAAAGTAGGAATTTTGGCTATCGGCTCCCGGCTTCCGGCTGTTGGCTTCCGGCTGTCGGCTTCCTGCTGACGGCTCCCGATTCCCGAATCCCGATTCTCCATTCCCGGCTGTTAGGAAATAACCACCGAAGGCGCGTCCTATTGACATTTATTCACGGACAGTTTAAAATAGCTATAATTTCAAAGAAGCAGGGAAGAGAAGAGTACCCGTGCAGGAATGGCAAAGAGAGCTCCCAGTGGTGAGAAGGAGCACAGGAAAGCATGGAGAAGATGGCCTCTGAGCTTGATATGCTGAATGGTGAAGCAGTCCGGGAGTCTCCCGTTACAGAGACAGGGTATCAAGGCATGGCCGGCGTACCTGTGAGGTCTTTCCGGTGACGGAAAGATGAAATTGGGTGGTAACACGAGGATCTCGTCCCTTAGGGGACGGGATTTTTTTATTGCATGTATGCTTTTACAAGGAGGTTTTCATTTTGCCGATTAAAATTGCCGACGGTTTGGACGCTGTTTCAGAACTGAAGAAGGAAGGGATCGTAACCATTGGAGAAAAAAGGGCCCGGACCCAGGATATCCGTCCCCTTCATATACTGATTCTGAACCTCATGCCCATTAAGAAACCGACAGAAGTACAGCTTCTCCGCCTGCTGGGGGATACGCCGTTGCAGCTGGATGTGGATTTTGCCCGTATTGCTTCCCGGGAAACAACCCATACGGACCGGTCCTACCTGGATGAAAATTACCTCACCTTTGATGATATTAAGGACAGGAAATATGATGGCTTTATCATTACCGGGGCGCCGGTGGAAAAAATGCCCTATGAAGAAGTGGATTACTGGCCGGAAATGCTGAAATATTTCAACTGGGCCGACAGTCATGTGTTCTCCACCCTCCATTTCTGCTGGGCCGCCCAGGCAGGGCTGTATCGGGACTATGGGGTGGAAAAGAGAATCCTTCCAAGGAAACTCTTCGGTATTTACCAGTACAATCTCACCCTGGCCTACCATCCGCTCCTCCGGGGCTTCGACGACCGCTATTTCATCCCCCAGTCCCGTCATACTTCCATTGACGATAAAAAAGTGGATGCCACGCCGGAACTCACCGTTCTTTCCCGGTCTGAGGAAAACGGCATCAACATCATTTCCGACAAGGAATCCCGCCGCATTTTCGTGCTGGGCCATTTTGAATACGACCTGCGCACCCTGGAATGGGAGTACAAGCGGGATAGGGAAAAGGGTCTTCCCATCCGTCTGCCGGAAAATTACTATCCCTACGATGATCCCCAGGAAAGGCCCCGTTTCGTATGGTGCAGCTATGCCCATCTGTTCTACCATAACTGGCTGAATTTCGTATACCAGGAAACGCCCTACAGTCTGGACAATCTCATGCCTTTCAATGTACATAATCCGCTCCACGGGAATTAGTGGGCTGGTGATCTAGTGAGCTAGTGTACTGGTGGGGCAGTGAGGCAGTGAGACAGTGAGACAGCTATCCGCTATCGGCTGTCGGCTGTCCGCTGGGCCGTATTCCCGAACGTGGGGAGATGGCAGACAGTCAAATTTCCGCTGACCGCCGTCAGCTGTCTGCTTCCCGCCTGGCACCGTCATTCTGAACGCAGTGAAGAATCTCGGTGCCTGTCGTTAGTGATATCAATGCCGATAAGTACCAGTCGGCGGGAAGACATCAGACTATCAGACGACAGACATCAGAAAACAGTATTCTCGAACGCAAGAGGGACAATCCCGCCGCCTTTGGCGGCATACAAAACTTATCGCCCCCTAAAGGGTGGCAAAGGAACTGGATTCGTAGGGGAGCAAAGCGACCTGAGAATCCAGTGACATGCTTTCCCGTGGAGAAACGACTCACTACATTTTGTGCGTCGCTTTGCTCCTACAACCACTGCTGTCACTGACTCACTGGATTTTCGGGTCGCTGATGCTCCCTTACAAATCCA
>OLQB01001478.1_pt1 | contig 16794 bp, 8 predicted proteins | sample 1672681 | NCBI WGS metagenome assembly OLQB01 (sample SAMEA3136713, study PRJEB25190) | human gut metagenome | reverse complement strand
AGACCGCCGAGGGAAAGCCCGCAAAGATTTAGTTTGTCTTGGTAAGACTCGCACAGCTCGCTGAATGCCTGATATACTGTGGGATAGTCTAATTTCCTGCCTTTTGCAAGGTCAAATAAATCAGGAGCGACAGAGGAAATTCCCCTCGTTTCCAACTCATTTTTAATGGTATCCCAATCCTTACTGTTTTGTCCCAAGCCGTGAATCAAAATATTTTTCATAGGAAAATAACCTCAGTTTTCTTGACATTGACTCTCAAAGAGCCACTTTATTATATCACAGCACTATGTCTTTTTCCACCTTGCCGTGATAGATATAGCCGCCTGATTTTTGTAAAACCAAGCGGCTATGTAAGTTTTATTCTACTGTTTTTTTGATTTCCATTCCGTCCATCAGCCCCCGCATATAACAAATGCGGTATTCTTCCAATACAACATTGTTTTCTGCAAGCAGGTACTGGATTAAAAGTTCGCATTCTTCTTCGGTAAGAGCAGATGGCTTTTCCAAATCCAAGACAGCATTGAGTTTCTCGTTTTGATGTTTAATCTTTGCCGCCTTTTCCTTTGCAGCCTTCAATTTCTCATCACGGGAACGGGCTTTAGCGATTACCTGAGACAGCATACTTTCAAGATCGCTTTCAAACAGTTTGATAGAACAGTTTTCTTCCATCGGGTTTTACCTCTTTTCTTTATATGATGTCTCATATTATAAAGACAAATCATTGCCCGCACAAGGAAGCCACAGTTCTATTTTTACTGACACAGCAGTTCAGAGAACTTACTATGTAAAAGCGGTATGAGACTTCTCCCATACCGCTAAGAAGGTTATCGCTCATAAGCTCTTTCCTTTGAAACGGGTACGCTGTCGCCCTCGTCCGGCGCACCGTCCACCAGTTCATTTTCCCGCTTGTCTACATTGAGCAAGCCGTTAAGGACATTGAGCCGATTTGTCTTTTCGGTCAGTTCTTCTTCCTTGTCAAACGGTTTTTCCACCTCTGCTTTCGCAGTAACGAATTGCTGTTCGAGGGTTGAAAGCTCCCTGCTTTTTGCCTCCAGCCGTTCAGGGATTTTCTCAATGGCATTGTCGATTCGGGTAATGTTGCCGATAGCGTCCGTGCCTAAAGAGACGGAACGGGAAAGGCTGCCCTTGATTTTTACCTGATAGGCTTTCTCAAAGGTATCAAAGGAAAGCTCCAAATCAAAGCCTCTGTACTTGCCGAGAGGGATGGGATCAGGCGAAGTCATTTCCTTGCAGGCGTCAATGATTTTCTGTCCGCCTTCCGCTTTTTCGGAATAAGAAACACCCTTAACCTCAATCCCTACAAAGGTATCGTCCAGAGGCTTCGGGTGTTCTTTTGCAAGCGATATGTCTTTTTCCAGCCCCGCAATCGTCTCTTTCGTCCGAGCGATTGTTGTCGGGTAGTATTTGATGATCTTGTCCTCCAGCTCATATTTTTCGGAGAGATAGTTGGACTTCAAAAGGCGCAGCTTCTGCACCTGAATATCCAAATCCATTTTCTCCTTGATGTGCGGATTGTCCGCCGCAAGCATTTTGATCTCCGCATAAGAAAGAGCAGTAGCGTCCACATCTTCACAGGAACGCACGGGAGATTTGCTTGTCATAATCTGACTTGCGAACTTCTGCTTGCCCTCAACGAGCTGCCAGCAGTATGCGTCAAAAGTGCCTTCCGTAACATAGCGGTACAGACCGACCTTTGGGTTTTCGTTGCCTTGTCGCACTGTTCTTCCGGCTCGCTGCTCCAGATCAGCAGGTCGCCACGGACAGTCAAGGTCGTGGGAAGCGATGATCTTATTCTGCACATTTGTTCCTGCGCCCATTTTCTGTGTACTGCCCATCAGGATTCGTACTTCGCCACGGCGTACCTTTTTGAACAGTTCCTGCTTCTTCGTTTCGGTATCCGCCTCGTGGATAAACTTGATTTCCGATTCGGGAATACCACGCTCGATCAGCTTCTGTCGTATATCCGTGTAGACGGAAAACTCGCCTGCACCCTTTGGAGTGGAGAGGTCGCAAAAAAGAAGCTGCGTCAGTTTTTTATCGCTGTTTTCCTCCCATATACGGAACACCTCGTTCACGCAGGCGTTGACTTTACTGCCTTCTTCATCGGGCAGCATTGGATTCATCATTCGCTGGTCAAGGGCGAGCTTTCTCCCGTCGTTTGTAACCTTCAGCATATTATCCACGCTGGAATCCACATTGCCGCCCCTTATCTTTTCGGCTCGTTCGCCGAGAGAGGCGACCATTTCCTTCTGCACCTGCGATGGCTTCACGGCGATGTTGTGATACTCCACTTCCGGTACGGGAAGGTCGAGCATATCCGCCGTTTTGATGTCCGCCACCTGCTTGAACATCGCCATCAGTTCGGGCAGATTATTGAATTTCGCAAAGCGTGTTTTCGCTCTGTATCCTGTTCCTTCGGGCGTAAGTTCGACTGCCGTGACCGTCTCGCCGAACATCGACGCCCAAGCGTCAAAGTGCTGCAAATCGTGTTCTTGCAGCGTCCGGTACTGCAAATACCGCTGGATCGTATACAGCTCTACCATACTGTTTGAGATCGGCGTACCCGTCGCAAACACAACGCCACGCCCTCCGGTAATCTCATCAAGGTAACGGCATTTCATAAAAAGGTCGGAAGATTTCTGCGCTTCCGTCTGAGCGATACCGCCCACATTCCTCATTTTGGTGTAAAGATACAGATTCTTGTAATAATGACTTTCATCTATGAAAAGCCTGTCTATACCGAGTTCTTCAAAGGTTACGACATCATCCTTTCTTGATTGATCGTTTAATTTTTCCAGCTTCGTTTGCAGGGATTTTTTTGTCTTTTCAAGCTGCTTGACCGAAAAACGGTCGCCCCGGTTTCGTTTTGCCTCCGCAATCCCTTCAATAATATCGTCAAGCTGCTGTTGTAAAACAGCCCTCTGCCGTTCAATACTTATCGGGATTTTTTCAAACTGCGAATGCCCGATAATCACGGCGTCGTAGTCTCCCGTCGCAATGCGACCGCAGAAGCGTTTTCGGTTTTTCATCTCAAAGTCTTTCTTCGTAGCGACCAAGATATTCGCCGCCGGATAGAGCTGCAAGAACTCCGCCGCCCACTGCTCCGTCAAATGATTCGGCACGACAAAGAGGGACTTATTGCAAAGTCCGAGCCGCTTGGATTCCATAGCAGCGGCAGTCATTTCAAAGGTCTTGCCTGCGCCCACGGCGTGTGCCAATAAGGTATTCCCGCCGTATAGGATATGGGCGACCGCATTTTTCTGATGTTCCCGAAGCTCAATTTCAGGATTCATACCACTGAAAGTGATATGGCTTCCGTCATACTCACGGGGGCGGATACTGTTGAACTTGTCGTTATACAGCCGTACCAGCTTTTCCCGTCTTGCGGGATCACGCCATACCCAATCCTGAAAGCCCTGCTTAATAAGCTCCTGCTTTGACTGGGCGATAGCGGTTTCTTTTTTATTGAGGATAGCCCTCTTTTTGCCCTCATCATCTTCCATATAGTCAAAGACACGCACATCTTTCATATTGAGCGTATCTTCAATAATTTTGTAGGCATTGACACGCTTCGTGCCGTAGGTGTTGTAGGCTTTCAGGTTTCCACGGTCATAGGATTTTCCCTCCACATTCCATTCGCCCGTCAGCTTTGAGTAATGGACTTTAATATTCCATCTCGCATAAACGGGCGTATCCAAAAACTCATACATAAACTGCTGTGCGATTTCTTCCGGCAGCCAAGTTGTACCGAGTTGTACGAAAATCTCGCTGGCAGTCAGGTCTTTCGGCTGTACCTTTTCCAGAGCTTCCACATTGATGTTGTAATCTTCGGGGTAGACTTCTGCGGATTTTTTTGCCCAAGCGAGCTTTTCCCGCACATTGCCGGAAAGGTATTCGTCCGCCATCAGGTACTTTCGCTCGGTGCTGTTTCCGTAACCGTACATCGGGTTTAGGAAGATGACGCCCTTTAATTCCCCATAGATTTCCTGCTCGGTCTTGCCCGTAAGGGAACACATATATTCCATATCCACACAGGCTTTTTCGCCCATAGATACGGCAAGCGCTTCGCTGGCGGTATCAACCGAGGTAACAGGAGTGTGTGGCTTGATCGTCCGCTTCGTGAACATATCCGCCTTGCGCTCCAGCTCCCCGTTCTCATCAAGCACCTCCAGTGCGGAGAGCAGTGCAAAGGAACTGTCTTGAGAAAATGCGGACACATTCGCACGGGAATTGATCAGCCCGTACTTCTTGGAAAAAGTATCGTAAAGCGCATTTAGCTTCTGCTGTTCTTTTTCAACTTCATCATCAGAGAAGCCTGCGGTCTGCATTTCAATCAGGCTGCGAACACTGTCCCTTATGGCAATCATACCCTTGATCCGGTTTTCAGCCGTTGCCGAACATTCCACCGGAGTCATTCGGGAATTTTCACGGTAATAGATTTTATCGTCCACAACCGTATAGGAAAAGTTGCGGACTTCGGGATCGGCGGGAATGGAGTTATCTTCTTCGGTCAGTTCCTCGTCCACTTCGTAATCTGTAATCTCTGCGTGGATATTGGAAATGGCTTCGTCCAAAAGCTCGGCAAGGTCGGCATTTTCATAAGGGACAACGGTATCTTCTTCGCCGAATCTGCCGGACACGGTTTTCCATTCGCCAAGTACCATTTCGGGATGAGCGACAAAGTAGGCGTTCATCTTCACGCCGTTTTCATCGGTGTTCAGGTGTACCCATTCAGGCTCAAGGTCAATGAGCCTATCCCGTTTTTGCAGGATCAGAATATCCGAAACAACCTCCGTTCCGGCGTTTCCCTTAAAGGTGTTGTTCGGCAATCGAATAGCGCCGAGCAGGTCTGCTCGCTGTGCGATATACTTCCGCACGGCTGGATTTTCCTTATCCATCGTGCCTTTGCTTGTGATAAGCGCCATTACGCCGCCCGGTCTAAGCTTGTCTAAGGACTTCGCAAAAAAGTAGTCGTGGATTAAAAAATTATGCTTGTTATACCTCCTGTCATTCACTCGAATATCGCCGAAAGGCACATTCCCGATCACAGCGTCAAAAAAGCTGTCGGGGATATTTGCTTCCTCAAACGGCTGCGCCGCTATCGAGGTTTTCTGATAAAGCTGCTGTGCAATCCCCGCTGAAATCTTATCAATCTCAACGCCGTAGATTTTGCTGTCCTGCATAGACTGGGGCAGCATACCGATAAAGTTGCCGATTCCGCAGGAAGGCTCTAAGATATTGCCCTCCCGAAAGCCCATCTGCTCCATTGCCTTGTAGATTGAGGAAATGACAACGGGCGGGGTATAGAAGGCGGTCAGAGTGCTTGCTCTTGCGCTTTCATACTCATCAGGAGAAAGGGCGGTGTAAAGTTCGATAAACTCGTCCGCCCAAGAGGGATTATTTTCATCGAAGGCTTCGGGGATACCGCCCCAACCGACATATTGCGAAAGGATTTCCTGTTCTTCGGGCGTTGCAAAACGATTATCAAACTCACATTCCTTCAGCACCCTGATTGCCTCCATATTCCAGCCGAAGCGTTCTTTTTTGCCTGCCTCTGGCACTTCGTGGGAAGCAAGGTCAAAGGTGTGCCGTTCGGACAACGGGATTTCAGGGTGCAGATCAAAGGTCTGTACCCGTGAGCGCTTCGGCTGGCTGAAAGCAGGCGTGAATGGCTCGGCTGCTTTCTGCTCAGGCTGTTCGACAGAATTTTGTTCTGCTATTTCAATTTCCTCGTCAGACAGATACACAAGATCGTTAAAGGAAAGGCTCTGCAAACTCCTTTCGATCATATCTTCAAGAGAAGAAAACTGTTCGCTCCTGACAACTTTTCCGTCTACAAGGGTTTCAAGCCGGTAATCCACAAGATTAACTCTCGCCTGAATTTCGTGCTTATCATCTTCGGTTGTCGTATAAGCAAGCTCCACATTGGAAAGGTCTGTGTAATCCGCACCCTCGTCACGCTCAAACTCCTCACGGCAATACTCATCTATGAGCGCTTTTGCCGTATCCAGTTCGGAAACAGATTTCTTGACCTGTTCCAAGTAGTCGTTTGCCTGCCACTCGCTCTTAAACTCCTCGCTGACGCCCTCATCGTCGATATAGATCGCTTCCGTCAAATCGTCCCAAATGGCATAACCATCATCGGTTTCAATGACGAAAAATCTCTCGTCGGGCGGGAGCGTATTTTCTGCCGCCCTGTCGTTTGCAAGATAGGGCGAATCAATGATTTCTACGCCTTTCGGTTGCGGATCAAGGCTGCTGATAAAATCCTGCGGTATAGTGTTCCCGTCTTTATCCTTATAGAAAACGACGGTAAAAGGAACACCGTAGTAATTTTCTTCCTTTATATCCTTTTCAAACTGATAGGGGCTGGTGTATTCAACGCTTTCCCGCACCGTCCCGTCCGTATGCAGATAGTCGATTCTGCCGACCGGCTGCGACTGCACCGGATCTTCCTTATTGGTCGATACGATGTTTCGGGTGCTGCGCTCTCCGTTTTCAAGGGAAGAAACAGCCACATCAAAGCCACGGTCAAGAAGCATATTGACATAGGTTTCCAAGCGGTTTGCCGGAAAGCCGCACATCTGTGTTCGCTGATTGCCGCCGATAGAACGGGAAGCAAGATTCAGCTCCAACGCTTCGCTTACAGTCTGTGCGTCCGCACCGTAGGCTTCAAAGAAATCGCCCATCTGATACAGCACAAGGCTGTCGGGATTAGCACTCTTGATTTCGTTGTACGCACGATAAGCGTCCGTAAAGCTGCTGCGCTCGTTCTGCTGAACAAGGCGCATAAAGCTATCTTTGCGCTCCAAACGGGGCTGCGGATTTTGCACAGAGCGATCCATCAGCTCTACATTCCAGTCATCTACCCGTGTGATTTCAAAAGGCTTTCCGTCCAAATACACTCTGTCGCCGACTTTATAAGCGGCAGAGAATAACGATTTTTGCTGTTCCCGTGCCGCCGCCTGCTCAATCCTTGCCACTACATTTTCGGGCAGTCCGTCCACATAGTAGCGGATTTCGCCCTCATCGTTGATATGGGCAATCGTTTGGTAATCGCCGCTTTCCTCAACTGCTCTGTTCCAGACGGTAAGACCGTTGCCGAGATACCCCATACCAATGTCAAAGGCAGGCGATTCAGCCGGATCAGCTTTTTCCTCCGGCTGAAGGTAATCGCCGAGTCCTTCGCTTCGGACAGCCTGAATATAATCGTCTTGCAGGATAGTATCGGGCGTGACAACTGCCAAAACCTTGTTTTCCATATCCTCCTCAAAAGAGTAGGACGGGCTTAGATCACGGGGTGTAACATAGAATTTTTTAATATCCCCGTCGTAGCTCTGAACAGCCTGCTGGAACTTCCTTAAATCCCCGGCAGTAAAAATCTCCTGCGTTACCCAATACATCTCATTGCCGTTTACCAAATCGGTTTCCTTGAAACGCATACGGTGGGGAATGAGCTTTTCAAACTCGATAGAATTGAAACGAGGCTGCTGCTCTGCAACCGCCGCCTGATTCGTTACCTTCAGGTGGTCGTTCATCGGGTTTTCCCGCACCCTGCGGTCAAACTCTGCTCTCTCCAATTCCTTTTGAAACAGCGGATACTGCATATCGTGAAGAACGACACGCTTATCATCAAAGGCAAGGATTTCATACTCGTCAGCGCCGATATATACCGTATCGCCGAGATGATAGGCATACTGCGCTTCCTGCTGCGGCTCGCTTTCAGCCGCCTGCGCCGATTCCTGCTTGGGCGGAGCAGAGGAGAGGATTTCACGGTTTCTCTGTTCTTCGGCAAGTTCCGCTCGGCGTTCCTCCTGCTTTTCAAGCCACTGCGGATAAATCTCTTTTTCCTTTGGATTGAGATAGCGGTCAAGCCGTATCAATTCCTTTATCCGCTTCTCAACCTGAGTCCAATTCAGCCGGATATGCGGCTTATCGTCCCCAATGCCTTTTGAGATCAAAATGCCTTTCCCGTCGTGCTGCTCGTCAATGCCTGCGCCGACAATAACGGGATAAGCACCGCCCCAACCGTATTCATTTTTCAGAAAATCGGCATTTTCCTTTGTGGATAGGCTCTTTTCAAACTGCTCATAGATACGGAACTTTCCCTCCGATACGCCGCTTCCACGAGTGAGAACAGCGTCGATAATCTCCTGAGAAAAAGAAAAAGCAGAGGTCTTTTCCTCTGCCTGCATATCCAAAAAGTTCAGTTGCCCGTCTACGGACGGTAACGGCTTCATCGTATCCTGCAATTCGCCGAGCAGCCGCATTGCCTCAAAATACTGTGCGATCACGCCCCAATCATAGAAACCTTGTGCTATTCGATCTGCATAATTTCCCTCCCAAAGCTGAAGCACATTCTGCCAAGTTTTGTACCCGACTCGCCGCCCGTCGCTCAAAATCAGTTCAGTATAATCGTTATTGAAAATACCCTTGATATATTCGGTACGGGCGGCGTTATCGGGATTGCTTTCATAGAAAGCACGAATTTCCTCTTTCGAGGCTTTCAGGTGGGGCGTTGTGCCGAGGATTTCACGGATGGTATCGTCCCCGCCGAAAAACGGCAGGCTCTTGTCCTCGTTGCTTCGGTCGTAGTAATCTAAGCGAAGATGACCTCCGCTTTCACGATCTCCTGCACTCTGTTCCTCAGATTGTTCATTCCCTGCACCCACTTCATCATATCCGCCGCTTTCAGGCTTTCGGTCAAGCCCTCCTGCGCCGCCATCTGCTTTATCAGGGTTTCTTCCAAGCGGAGCGCTGTCTGCTCGGTTTCCGCCAAATGCTGTGTCAGGGTGCAGCTCGTCAGAAGATTGTAGTACCGGATTTTGTGATGTTCTTTGAGAAATTTCCGCCTCATCTGAGCGTACCTGCCCAAAGTCACTTCCGGCTGTTCGGGCATTGTCAGGTCGGGAAGATTGTAATCGCCTTGCATTGTGTATGTCAGCTCGTTCATTTTCAAAGCTCCTTTCGCTCTTATTTTCAGCCTTATTGTATTCCGGTTTCTCTCTGTCCGCAATGATGCGATTTTGCCTTTCAAGGGCAAGAACGGTACGGGAGATTTCCCCAAGCCCCATCTCCGCAATATCGCTTGACGCAATACCGAGGGCGTTTAAGGCTTCCGGCGTATTGAAATTTGTAATGACAGAGAAATCCTCCGCTTCAAAAAACGGCTCGGTATCTATCCCAAGCCTTGTCATCATCATATATGCCACGCTGTTTGTTACCGCTTTCTTATACATAGCGGTAATCATATCTTCCGAAAGACCGTAGAGGAAGCTGTCATCTGCGGCATACATCAGATCGCCCAAATAGTCGGGGATATTATCTTCCACGGCGTTTTTAGCGGCGCTCAGCACAGCGTCCGCAAGGCTTTCCCTGTTTTCCAATTCGCCGAAGGTGCTTTCAAGGGATTCGATCACATCGTCCGCATATTCCGGTTTCATATCCCAAAGCGGGACGGGGCGGGAGTAGCGGCTTGCGTGCGTATCAGAAATATCGAAGTAATGGGTTAAGCGCTGCCTGCTCCGCTCAGCGTCCTCAAATACGGCGATACCCTTTGCGCCACGGTTTACCCAACGCCCGAATTTATCGTTCCAGCGCTCGATTTCCAATACCGCCGTTGCGTCCGGTCTTTGGGCGTAGATGAGAAGCTGCTCGTCAAATCGCAGACGATAGTTCCGACAGGCGCAGCGCAAAAAGGCTTGCCAGTTCTGAACATCGGAAACAACAGCGTGTGCGGTACGGCGGTACAGCTCGGAAATCAGGTCGTACTTTCGTGCCATCGGTTATGCACCTCCTATCTTTCATAGTCTTTCTGTTTCGGTCTTACGGGGATACCGTTTTTATCATAGCTTTTCGGATCGGCGGCAGGGGTATCCCAACCGAACATTGAGCCTGCCTTCATTGCCTCTGCCTGACCTTTTGACAAGCCGAGTTTTTCATTCATCTCATTCACAAGGGCGTTTGTTTCACTGGGCTTGCCGCCCTGAATATCCGTGCGGTAAAATCCGCTTTCGCCCTTTTTGACAATGCCGACGCAGTTTTCCGTCTGCACGAACACATAGCACTGCTCCGGCAGAGAGGAACGGAGCGGAATCACAGTATTGCCGTTTTGCTCCATTCGCTCGGCAAACTCGCAGATGTGATAGAGGTTACTGCCAACCTCCAAATGATAATCGTCAATATATCGGCAGGTGCGGTCAAGCTGCTCTCCGTCGCTCAGGGTAATGCGGATTTTATCCCCGTCGGGGATTTTGAACTTTTCTTTGTAATCCGGCGTGATAAAGCGGATTCCACTGCTCGCTTTTTCCATCTGGCGGTCGAGCCATTCCCGCACATAGCAATAGCAGTAGAAGTTATAGTCCCCACGGGCAGGATTGCACCGTATCAGGAAGCTGTATTTTTCGGTGTCGGCACGGAAACCGTATTCGGTCGCATAGTTGCCTTGAAAGGCGCTGTCGGGATATTTCGCCGCATACTGCGTCATATCCGTGCGGCTTTTTAACAGCCCGTATTCTTCAGAACGCAGGGCGTTGATAACCTCGTCCAGCTCGCTTTTGAACTTATCCGTTTTCAAATCCCGCCTATGGTCAAACCAAGAGGAAAAGAACTCTTTGCCTGATCCGAAGTCGCCACGAAGATAACCGATACTTCCGGTCTGTCCCTCGATCTGCGTACTTTGTCTGTAAGTGTATTTCTGCTCGTCAGAATGAAGCGGTCGGATTGTGAAACTACTTTCGTTGATTTCATAATCAAGCCCTTCCAGAATTTCTTTTACAAACTCCATATCCAGCCGCCCATCGGAAATTTCGGCGGCAAGACTGTCGCCTACATAAATCTCCAAAGTCTTATCTTCCCTGAGATTCAGGCTTATTTGATTCTCCAAAATCTGTTTTCCCTTATTCATTTTGCTTTGACTCCTGCTCATCATCAGCGCCTCCCAAATAGGAAAAGAGCCTGTTTTTTGCGATCTGCTCCTGAAGCTCTGTGATAACCGTCATATCGGAGACGGATATATCGGGGATTTTCAAAATGCTTTGCAGGCTCAGCGCCTTCAAATCTTTTTCGGTTTTACAGCCGGAATCATAGAGCTTCGCCAGCACCTTTACTTTCTGCTGCAAAGCGGTGTTTGCGCTTTTCTTCGCTGCCATTTTCTTTTACCTCCCATCTTAGCTTTTAGCGTAGTCAGAATAGACACGCTGCATTTTGTGCCTTGCCCTGCGTACTTCGGGGGAGCAGCCGAGTTCAGGATATTTCGCCTGAATCTTCTGCCTTGTCCTTCGGATACTCTCAAAGCAGGGGATACCGTAAGCCTTGTAATTGCTCATCACATCTTCAAAGCTGAAATGGCTGATACCGTGGGTATCATAGATACACGCCTTGCTGACGAGCAGATACAGCTTCATATCGTCATTTCGTGCTTCGGGGTGTTCCTTTAACACCGCAAGCACTCGGTTTTCAATCGTTTTCAGGTTTCTCATTTAAGCCTCCCAAAATAGAAAAGGGGGCGGAGTTTTTAAGCCCCGCCCCCGCAGAAGTTCTTACTTTTTCTTTCTGTTACGGATCTGCAAAAAGATAAAGCCGCCTACGATAAAGGCGACCAGAGCAATCCCGATGATCGCTTTCAGTTCCATCAGTTATCCTCCTTTTTCTTCTTTTTCTTAAAGCCAATGATACCGCAGGCTGCTATGCCTGCCGCCGACACGCCCGCAAGGGCAAGCCAAAGACCGAGCTTGCTGTCATCTCCGGTTTTCGGCGTATCCCGCAGCTCATTGTGCATTTCAACGACCGTGGTAGAGCCTGTCTGTACCGCTGCCTCCTTGTCGGCAGGCAGGATATACATAGCGGAAGCGGAATTGTTTACTTCGGAAATCTTGTACTCGCCGATCCGCAGACCTTCAAGGAAGATTTCGCCGTTTTCATCTGTTTCAAGGGTAACATCATAGCCGTTTGCTCCGGTAATGCGGAAAGCAAAGCCTTCCACCTTTCCGTCAGACGATGTTTTCACGATTTTCAGGTTTCCACGCATAGGCTCGTTTGCGAAGCCTTTGCCCTCTGTGTTTTCCACCTGATAGGTCTTACCGTCCGTGTCGATAAATACCTCATACACGCCCTCGTCACGGATATACGAATCCGGGCTTGCTGATTCCAAAATGAAGTAGCGCCCATAGAGCAGATCGTTCATTTCATACTGCCCGATTTCTTTTTCGGTCAGTGTGCCGATCAGTTCGTCCTCGCTGTCCAGCTCGCCGTTGTCGTTGGAGTCCTTATAGACCTCAAACACAGCGCCCGTCAGCTTCGTATCGGTATATTCAGCGTCCACCTTCGTAAGAGCGATATTGCCACGCACCAGCTCATTGACGATTTCAATCTCAACGACTTGCTCATTCTCTGAGATATTCACATCATAGACGGTATCGTCAAGCACGAATCCGGTCGGCTGCTTGATCTCACGGATATACCAGTTTCCGTAAGGCACATTCTCAAAGGAGAAGCTGCCATCGTCGCCGGATACGGCGGTCATCAGGGCGTTTTCTTCGGTAAACTCCACATCATCGCTCTTAAACAGACCAATGAGCGCACCGCCGAGTCCCTCGCCGTTCTCATCAACCTTTTTGCCGGAAACCGATCCGTAGATCAGCTTGTTTTCCATCGGCTCGCCATTGTTTACGGCAATCACAACCGTTGCGGTTTCCTGTCCCGCATACTCAAATACAACGGGATATTTTTCGCCGTTGAGCTGATAATGCTCGTCTGTCGCCAGTTCTTTGACATAATAGCTGCCCAAAGGCAGGTCAGTCCCTACGGTCGCCCTGCCGTTTTCATCAAGCGTGATGATTTCAAGCAGACCGTCTTTCGGAATGGAAGTGCCGCTTGCGGATACAAGCTCCTCATCGGCGAACAAGCCGAAGCTGATATTTTTGATTTCTCCGTTATTGCCGATACCAAACAGCTCGTTTGTCTCCAGCGCTTTTTCAAGGCTGACCTCAACCTTCTGCCGTTCATTGACGAAGGAAGTCGCCGTTTCAGTCACGGCTACATCCTGTCCGGCGTAAATGAGTTCGACGGTATGGACTTCACTGCTCAGCACCATTCCATAGCCTGCCTTGACCTCTTTGACTTCATATTTTCCGAGGTAGAGTTCCTTGCTTTTTGCAAAGCCGGTTTCATCGGTCGTAACCGTATCGACCAGCTCGCCCTTGCTGTATCGGAGAGTTCCGTCAGGCGTTACCACATCTTCGGCGGCACGGATTTCATAAACGGTATCCGGCAGTCCCTGTGTTTCATAAACCGGCTGATAGATAACGGGAAGCTCCTGCCCGTTTTCATCTGTCCCGCCGCTTACCGAAACGCCGGAGAATACCTCGCCCGTCTTTTCAATGCTGATCGTGCCTTTCTGCGGCATATTGGTCTTTTCAACTTTTATCACTGTTACCCCGCTTTCCTCAGAAGAATTTTCTTCCGTGACATCAAAATAGACGGGTGTGGAATCAAGGACATATCCATAAGGACTCTGTACCTCAACGATAGAGTATCCCTGACCGTATGGCAGCTTTTCCGGCGTTACGAGCGAGCCGTTAGCGTCGGTATAGAAAGTGTCAACGGTTGTCGGGGTAGGATAGGTAAACTCCATCGTAATGAGATTGCCGGACGGATCGTAAATCTGGAATCCTGCGCCCGCATAGGGAATGGTCTTGCCCGTTTCTGCGTCCACCTTGACTACTTGGATATAGCTTTCAAAATTGCTGTTGTTAATCAGATAGCGGTAGGTCTGGGCGTCCTTTGCGATGAACACATCAAAATCATCCATCAGCTCCCTGCCTTCCCAGCCGGATACCTGATGGACGGTATATGTGCCGTAAGGCATATCCTTTGTCTGTGCAAAGCCGTTCTCATCGCAGATGAGCGTATCACGCTCGGATTCCTTTGCGTTCGCAAAAGAGCCTGCGGATTTGAGATACACTTCAAAAACTGCGCCTTCTTCGGGCGTTTCAATCTGCGTCTCGCCATCGTCCGTATGTTTGATAATGGCGATATTGCCCTTGATGACCTGCTCGGTCACATCATTTGCGGTAGAGTTAAACTCCACGGTGTAAAGCTCTGGCTCTGCGCCGACCCTGTGGATTGTTCTGTCAAGCAGATAGCCCTCAGACGGGCTGATTTCTCGGACAGTCCAATCGTTGCCGCACACATAATACTTTGTTGTAAACTGACCGCTTTTATCGGTGGTGTAGGTGTCAATCAGTTCTTCACCCTTATAAATGCCGTAGACTGCACCCGCAAGAGAAGCGTCGCCCTGCGCCGTACCCATTTCTACATCGGATTTCGTTACGGTCACATTGAATTTTTTGAGAATGTTTGTAAAGCTGCGGCTCGTCACCTTTTCCCATTCGATAGGCGCTGTCTGGGAAGCGGGAACGACATAGCGCACCGCCGTATCAATTTCCTCTACGGTATAAGGTGTAGTGCCGCTGATAAGCACATTTTCAAATCTTGCAACGCCGTTTGCGTCGGTCACAGCGTATTCATCAACAGGCAGACCGCTTAAAGATGTGCCGTAAAGATGGAATTTCACGCCCTCCACCAGATTGTCCTCGGAGCTTTTGATAATCTCCAGACTGCCACGCTTCAGCGTATTGCTGAAGGTCACGGTAGAGGTGTGACCGCTTACGATAGTAATTCTCTGAACGCTCTGCGGCTCATATCGGTCAATCGGCTGTTCTGTGACGGTGTAGACCCCCGGCATCAAAGAAATATCTACCGTGCCGTCTGCTTTGGTCACGACGGTTTGATTTACGCCGTTACCAGAAATATTGAATTTGATGCCAGATACAACACCGTCCTCAGAGGTCTTTTTGATAAGTCCCGTTCCGTAGGTTTCGGTATCAAGCTTGAAATAGAAATATACAGGGTCGGAAGCTCCCGAAACCATTGTTTGCTTGCCTACGCAGCCCCAGATAAGCATCTCGTCGCAATCCAGATTAACGGCTTTCTGTGCGGATACCGTAATTGGAGAGATAATCATTTTGTCGCTTGTAAAGGTGTACTGATTTCCGCTTCTGGATACCTTAATGCCGCTTGCCGAAAGGCTTAGATTGGCGAGGGTGTTGTTTGTGTCGGTAAGGGTCAAGCTGTAATTCTGCCTGTCGGGATTATATTTGAGCGTATAGGTGTCTGCCTTGCTCTGATTTCTTGCGGCAAAGCTCGGAATGGTATAGTGGCTTGCCATTTGCGACAAAATCCAGTCATAACATTTTTCGGCAGGTCTGCCCTTTAGGGAATAGCAGTAAGTGTCCGCATCAATGCCGTTTGCGCTGTGCAGGTCGGACGGGCTTGTGCGGAGCTGCTGCTGATATTCCCAGATAATCGTTTGGGTTGCAAACGCATAATCATCTTTGTTCGTGCCTGCAACGGGTGAGGATTTTCCTTCGTGCCAACCGTACATCAGAGCCATCATTACGCCGAACTGTGCTTCGGTCGGCAGCTTGCGAAAATAGGAGCTGTTTTTGCCATTCTTGGATACATAGCTGTTTCCCGTATTAAAGTCAATACCAGACTCTACGCAGTAAACTTGGTGCGTTCCGCTGCTGTCGGTCATCAAGTATTTGCGCTTGGCGTTGCCTGCGCTGATTGTTCTTACAGAGGTGTTGCCGTCGCTGTCGTACACGATGAATGAATAAGAGGATTTGCTGCGATAGTATCCTCCGTCAGAGCCGACATAGTAGTCCCCGAATGAGGAAGTGCAGCTAACGCCTTCCTCGCTTGTCCACGCAAAGGCGGACATCGGCAATGCCATAACCGCCATAACAAGGCAGAGGATAGCCGCCAGAAGCCGCCTTCCGTTCTTCTTAAACTTTGTTTTCATAGACTGTTAAACCGTCCTTTCTTGATTTTGGGTATAAAAAATCCCCCTGTTTTTGAAACAGAGGGATAAGCCTTGCTGCCACTTATGCAAAAAGAAAGTAAATCAGATATTCGCCGTTTCCTTTTGCTTCGCAGCAAATATTAAATTCTGAGATTTCATCAATTCCGTATGCGCTGAGATTTTCAGCGGTATGAAACTTGATATAGCTTTCAAGGCTTTGCTTTAGAATTTCGCCTTGATTGCTCCGTGACGCCGTTACGGGATTCCACCAGCTTGCGTTGCTCGGAGTGAGAGAGGTATCCAAACGAAGCCCCATTGACTGACCGATACTGATACAATCCGCCTTTATCGCTTCCATATCGAACTCAAAATCATAGGCTGTCTTTGTGTTTTCGGAAGCGGTTTGTGTCGGTGTTTCCGTAGGCGGCGGATTATTATTTTCCGTAGTGGATTTCGTTGCAGGTGTTTCTGCTTCACTCTGCTTGGCAGGCTCGGTTTGCCTTACCGTTTCACTCTGAACAGGCTCACACTCCGTTACCTTTGCGGCAGTTTCAAGCGCCGCACTCGTTTCTGGAGCTTTGCTCTCATTACTTTCCGAGGAATAAATGCTCTTGGTGCTTTCGGCTTCGGCAGTAGCTTCGGTTTCCGTCACAAGCTCACTTTCATCATTCAGTGTGGGGGCTGTTGAAACATCGGAGCAGCCACATAGCAGCATTATCAGCACAAGAAGCGCTGCAAACATTGATTTTCTCATCATATCGACCTCCTTTACGGCTTCATTATACGAAAAACATCAGAAGTCCTCAAAGGTACAAACCGATTTGCGAGATATTGCAGATATTCTTTTCTCGGATAGTCTTGGCAGTAGTTAGGGGGTGAGGTGTGGAGAGGGGGAAGCGCAAAATGCG
>OLQB01001474.1_pt1 | contig 16800 bp, 11 predicted proteins | sample 1672681 | NCBI WGS metagenome assembly OLQB01 (sample SAMEA3136713, study PRJEB25190) | human gut metagenome | reverse complement strand
TTGCCGTTTTTTCGCATAAAACAAATGCACCGGTCTTAAGTTGATGACATTGCCCGGCGGGGAAGGCTTTAGTTTGTACGATCTTTGTACGGCTGTTACAGCTTTTCCAGCACTGCGGCCGGGACGGGGCAGTCGTCTGTGGTCAGGCCGGTCTGGAAGTCGAACTGGGCCGAGATCGACACCTGCGTGTCGACGACACCGACCTGTACGCTGCCGCCGGTCGTGACGCGCAGGGCTGTGATCGTGCCGTCCTGCACGTCCAGCTCCAGCGTGCCGGGCAGGTACTGCACGTCCAGCTTCTCCGCCTCCGGCGCGATGGCGCAGGCGGCCTGCTTTGTCTGCTCGGCGCTGAGGCTGAGCGTATAGTGCCAGCCGGTCTCCGTCTGCTCGCTTGCGGCGCTGTCCTCCAGACAGGCGCGGTAGGCCAGATCGATCAGATCCGCGCACTTGACCAGCGCCTGCTCACTCACGGCGGGAGAACCGTCCTTCGAAAGGACCGTTTCGCCGGAGAAATACAGCTCCAGCACGCCCGTGCGGATGCAGCTGACGGTCTTGCCGTCCTTTACAGTCCGGGTGTAATCCAGCGACGTATCGAAGATCACGGGGCCGCAGTTGGCGCTGAGCTGGACGCGGGCGGCAAGCGGGTCGCGCCTGCCAAGCTCGGAGGCGGCAGACAGCGCGCGCAGCAGATCCTCCGTCAGCTCCAGCTTGCCCTGATAGCCGCCGTTCGCGATCGCATCCGTGACCGCCGTGGGGACGGTGTGCGCCGTCTGCGCGTCCTGCTGGACGGTAAGCTCGGCCCAGACGGTCATCGGCTGTGTCTGGCCGCTGTCGTCTTCCGCTTCACAGCTGCCGGAGGCTTCGATGGAGCGGATCTCCCCGTCTTCAACGTGCATACACAGGTCGATGCTCTCGACGGCGCTGAGCGAATCCGCAATCGTCGGCGTCAGCAGCGAAAGCGCCTGCTCTGCGTCGCTGCCGTAGGCGGTCACGGAATAGACCTCTTCACCACTTTCACGGGCGTAGGTCACATCGGTCGCGTTGTAGAGTTCCAGCAGATGCTCGCCGAGCGTGGAATAGTCCGGGAACAGGCCGCTCGTGCGGTAGGCGCTGCCGTTTTCGAGGTAGATCGCGCCGTCATAATAATACAGCTGCACGCCGTTATCCTCGATGCAGAGGATGGTGTTCCCACCGGCCTGCGTGCGGAACAGGCGCACGTCCGTTCGCAGCGTCTCGTCGCCAAGCTCCATCTGCACGGACGCGGTCATGTCCAGCTCCTTCCTGCCGGAGAGGTTTTTCAGCAGCAGAAGCGCGTCCACGCTGCTCTTGAGACTGGCCCGGTAGATGAGGATCCCGGCGGCGATCAAAATCACGGCCACAAGCGCGATGATCCACCAGACGCGGCGCTTTTTCTTCTTTTTCTGCAGCTGCTCCGGTGAGACGGGCGCTTCCTGCGCGTCCGGGTCGATGACGCCGATGACGGCGTCGTTGGCGTTCTGCTCGTCCTGCATGGCCTTGCGCAGCGCCTGCATCTGGCGGCGGCGCTTTTTGCCGGTCTTATGGATCAGATGAATGATCAGCAGCACCAGCAGAGCCGCAAGCCCGGCCAGCACGATCCACACCCACCAGACGGGGAACGTGGACAGCGCCGCAAGCTGCACGTTCTGGCCGGAGGCCTCGAAGGACAGATAGCTGCCGATCTCGGTCGTGGGCACCTTCTGCCAGACGCCGTTTTCGTTTTTCAGATAGATATCCAGCTTGCCGGACTGCCCATCGGGCGCGCGGAAGCGGATGGTGTGCGTGTCCGCGCCGTCGTCCGGCAGGCGGAGCTGCCACTGCTCGACGACGGAGCGCGCCACATGCGCGGCGGGCGCATGGCCGTCTGCGATATTCTCGCAGTATTTCCGGATGGCCTCCGGGATGCTGGCAGAGATCTCGCCGAAAGCGGCGGGCGTGATGGCCTGCGGCTGCGCCTGCAGGCGATCGGCGCTCGTATACGCGCCCTCGGCCAGGAAGACGGGCCTGCCGTCGGCACGCTGCACATCGCTCGGGAGCGCGTCGATGCTGGCGTGGTACTGCGCGGTCACGGTGGTGTCAAACTGAATATTTTCAAGCGTCTGCACGTCCCACTCGCCGTACTGTCCGTCGACGGCGGGGATGTCCGGGTACACGCTGTCCGGCAGGGACTCGCCGTAATTTACTTCTACGGTCTTGAGCACCTCCTCGCCCGCGACGAACTGCACAGTGAAGGTGCGGAACGCATCGGGAAGCGCTTCGTTTTCCAGCAGCGTTTCATACGCGACCGGCTCCGCCTGTCCGGCAGCGCTTGCGCCGTCAAGTCCGGCCAGCGTATCGGAGACAAAAACGTTATCCGCAAACGCGCCCGCGCCGCTGCCGCTGATCGCGCCTGCATACTGGGAATACCCGGTGATGGACACGAGCGACACGCAGCCGGAGACAGTGCTGCCGCTGCCGGTCACGCTGTCCGTCACACCCGTGCCGGTGATGCCGCCGACATAACGTCCGCCGGAAAGCGCACACTTGGCCCAGCAGTTTTCAATCGCCGCGCTGCAAATGCCCGCGACGCCGCCGGCATAATCGCCGCTCTGGCTCTCCACGCTGCCGTAGGCCTCGCATCCGTCGATCAGGCCGAGATCCATCCGGCCGCAGATCGCCGCCGCGCAGTCCTTTTTGGCTGTGACTGCACCGCTGGAAACGCAGCGCTGCAAAACGGCGCGCAGTTCATACTGCTTGCGCTCGGTCGTGGACAGGCTCTGGCTGACGTCGCTTTCCGGGTCAGCGCCAGCCTCCATGCCCATCGCGCCCGCGATGCCGCCGACGTTGCGGTCGGCCTGCACCGCGCCGGTATTTTCGCAGCCGCGCAGAGCGCCCATGGTGATGCTGTCGGGATCTGTCTGCGAGCCGTCGGTCACAAGGTCGCGGTTTTCCAGACTGTCCATGGTGTCAAAGACGGTCGTGCTGATCTCGTCCAGCTTGTCGCTGATGGCCTGCAGGTCCTTTTGCAGCGTTTCGGAGAGCTCGGACGCCTGTGAGCCGATGGCGCGCATCTGTGCGCCCATGCCGCTCAGCGCACCTGCCAGCTCCGGCATGGAAGCGTCTGCATTCATCTGCAGCGACGCGCTGAGCGCGCCGGAGCCGTCCGTGCCGCCGGAGATTGAAATGTCAGACGGGTCAACGAATCCGCCCACGCCCGCGCCGATCCCGGCGTCCTTGTGGCCTTCAATTTCCAGCGGGTGCGTATCGACGCTGACGCCGCCGTCCGCTCCCGCACCAATGACGGCGCCAATGCCTGCCGACGCGTCCCCGACGGTGAGGTCTGCCCCGCCGCTCACGCCGCCGTTTGCCAGCGCGCCCGCATCGATGGTCGCGGTCGCGCGGAGGTTATTGGCCGCGTTGGCCGCGCTGTCGAGATACGTTCCCATTCCGGCCAGCTGGGAGCCGAGGTCGCTTGCCGCACCGCCTGCGTCAGCGGTTGCCTGATCGGTGAGCGTTTTCAATTCCTTCAACTGGTTCTGCAGCTGCTGCTTTGTGCTCTCGGAGACGGTCACGGCGACATACGGCTCGACCTGACCGGCGATGCCGCCGACGTCCTTGCGGCCGTAGATTGTGCCGGAGTTCGTATTATTGAGCAGATACCCGCTCGTCACGCCCGCAATGCCGCCGACGTTGTAGCCGACATGCTCATAGCCGACCGTGCCGGTATTTTCGCAGACTGCGATCAGGCCAGTATTCCGGCCCGCGATGCCGCCGGTGGCGGTCGTGGTGAGGAAGGTCTGCGTGGTGGCAAGATTGGCAAGATCAAGCGTGGTGTCAATCTGAATGTCGCTGAGGCTCAGCGCAGAGTCGATGTTGTCAATATTGACGCTGCCTGTATTCGTGCAGTGCCGGATGGTGCCCGCATTCTGGCCCGCGATGCCGCCCGTGGCGGTCGTGCCCTGCACCTTGCCCTCGAACGAGCAGCTGACGATCTGGCCGGAGGCCTGATTGCGGCCCACGATGCCGCCGATCTGCGTGTCGCCCTGCACCATGCCGGTGAATGTGCAGCAGACGATCTTGCCGTAGTTCTCGCCCGCGATGCCGCCGCAGGCGATCTTATCGCCGCCCGCAGCTACAGAGCCCGCAACATTCAGGTTTGCCACGCGTCCGCCGGGCAGAATCGTGCCGAACAGTCCGGCCGGGCTGGCATTTTCCGTGAGATTGAAATCGGAGATGGTATGTCCGCGTCCTTCAAACGTGCCGCCGAAGGAGGCTGCAGGCGTAAAGTCCACGCCGGAAAGCGAAATATCCGCGCGCAGGATGAAGGTTTTTCCCTGCGACCAGGTATCGAGCGAACAGCTTTTCGCGAACGCGGCAAACTCTTCAGCAGAGTCCAGATAGACGGTCTGCATACTGCCGGATGCCGCGGCTGCCGGGAGAACGGTCAGGCAAAGCGCCAGCACCAGCAGCACCGCACCCACGCGGGCCCGAAGCGTTCTGTTATTCATGCGCGTCATCCTCCTTTTCCGTCTGCGCCTGCGGCGCGTCCGCGGTTTCCGGCTCTGCCGTGCCGGAGAGCAGGCTGATATTGACGTCCCCCTCCACGACCGCGTGTACAATGCCGCTGATCTGGCCGTGAATTTCGCCGCGCACCATGCCGTCGATGCGCACGCGGCCCGCAGACTGATGCGAGGAGACGGCGGAGGGCATATCGAACGCAGTCTTATCAATGACCTTCTCACCCAGAAGCAGAATCTGCGGCAGAATGAACATGACGATGAAGATCGTGATAATCGTGCCGCGGCCAAGGCTGTCGCCGATACCGGCGATAGCGGCGTTGGAGGTCATCTGTCCAATGAGGATACCGGCGATGGCCATCATGAGGCCCGAGGTGATGATCGTCGGGAAGGACAGGTTCATCGTTTCGATGATCGCATCCTTCTTGGGCATTTTGTCCTTGAACTCCATGAATCGGCTGGTCGTGACGATGGCGTAGTCGATGTTCGCGCCCATCTGGATGGACGAGACGACCAGATAGCTCAGGAAGAACAGGGGGCTATTGGTGATGGTCGGGATGCCGTAGTTGATCCAGATGCTGCCCTGAATGACCACGATCAGCAGCACCGGGATACCGGCTGATTTGAACGTGAACAGCAGCACGACCAGAACGATCAGGATAGACAGCACCGACACGACGACATTGTCGCGCGAGAACGAGGTCTTGAAGTCCTGCTCGGACGAGGAATCGCCCACGACGTATACCTCGCCGTCCGGATAGTATTTGTGCGCGACGACGCGCATTTGGTCGAGGAAGTCATACGTCTCGTCGCCGCCCACGGGCAGGTTCAGATAGACGAGCATACGGGTATAATCGTCGGACTGCAGCTGCTTGCGGGCGTTGGTGATCTGCGAATAGGCGCTTTCCAGCGTCTCGGTCATATCGGCGTCGAGCGAAACGTAGCCGTCCTGCATTTCACCGTAGAGGAAGGTGAACATATCGATGAGCGGCACGGAGTAATTGGGAAGACCGCCGATGATCTTGCCGTAATTGCCGCCGTCGGCGGCATAGGCCGCGTAGAGAAGCTCCGCGACCTCATAGTCGAGGTCGGTCAGCTCGGAAAACTGCCGGGGCGTCAGCGCGTCGGTCAGCATATAGCCGCCCATGGCCTCGACGTTGGAAAGGCCCAGCGTGGAATCGACCTCGTCGTATGTCCCAAGCTCATCCAGCAGCTTCTTTTCCGCCGCATAATCCCCTGCCGGGACCACGACGGCAACCATATTCGTCGAGCCGAACGTCTCGTCCATCAGATCGTCCGCGATCTGCTGCTCCGAGCGCTTGGTCGTCTCCAGATAGCTGAAGCCGTAGACATACGGGCAGTTATTCGCAAGGAGCATGGCGACGATGATGACCGCCAGAAAAATCGGCGGAATGATCTTCTTTGTCGCATAGGCAAATCTGCCGACAAACGGGATCTTGGGAACAAAGTTCTTGTGCCGCGTTGCGTCAATTTTTTTGCCGAAGAGCACCAGAAGGCCCGGCATGAGGAAGAACACCGCAAACAGCGAGAAGAAAATGGACTTGATCAGGCAGATGCCAAGGTCAAAGCCCAGACGGAACTCCATAAAGAGCATCGCGACCAGGCCGCCGATCGTCGTCAGGCTGCTGCCGCAGATCTCCGGCACAGCCTTGCTCAGAGCGACAATGACGGCCTCGCGGGTGGGAAGCTTTTCGTGCTCTTCTTTATAGCGGTTGCAGAAAATGATCGCGTAGTCCACAGACAGGGCCAATTGCAGCACGATGGTAACGGAGTTTGACACGAACGAGATCGTGCCGAGCAGGAAGTTCGTGCCCATGTTCAAAAGCGCCGCTGCAATGAACGTAATGAGCAGCACCGGCACCTCCGCATAGGTCTGCGAGGTCAGGATCAGCACGGACACGACGACGATTGCCACGATGATGACGATCACGCCGATCTCCTGCGCCAGCGTCTTGGACGCGGTATCGCCGAAGGTCGCCGAGACGTAGATGTCATAGCCGGAAAGCTCATCCTCGACCCGGTTCATGACCGTCTCGCACATCTCGTCCGTCTCGGAATAGTCGAAGGTAATGTTGTAGAGCGCGGAGGCGTTGGTATAGTGCTCCTTCGTGTCGTCAAACGTAACGCTCTGCACGCCGTCGACCGCTTCCAGCCGCTCGGATACGGCCTGTGCCTCGTCATAGGTCACGTTGACAAGCATGACCTTTGCCGTGCCGAAGGTGATGAATTCATCCTCCATCAGATGCAGGCCCCTGTATGTCTCCGAATCCTTCGGCAGATACGCCGAAAGCTGGTTCTCCACCTGCACCCAGTTCCGTGAAAACACGGAAAACACCAGCCCGATGGCGACGATCAGAAAAATCAGATTCCGCTTGTCAACAATAAAGCTGGCAAGCTTATACATGAAGCCCTCTTCGTTGTTTTTCGGTTCCCGACTCATGATTCACACTCCCGTATTTGGATTCTCCTGAAAATTTAATCCAGTTTAGCACAAAACAGCCGGATCTGGCAATAGGCAAGCAGGAAAAGATGTGTAAAAACCGCACGCACCGGAGCCGCGCAAAAATCCCCCGGCGGCTGCCGGGGGAATCGCTTCTTTTATTTTGCCGTGCCGAGATACGCGGCCTTGACCTCCTCGTTGGCGGCCAGCTCTTCGCCGGGGCCCTGCATGAGGATGGAGCCGGTCTGCATGACGTAGGCCCAGTCCGCGATTTTGAGCGCCATGTTCGCGTTCTGCTCAATGAGAAGCACCGTGATGCCCTGGCGGTTGATCTCGCGGATGATCTCGAAAATGCCCCGGACGACGATGGGTGCAAGGCCCAGAGACGGCTCGTCCATCATGATGAGCTTCGGTTTTGCCATGAGCGCGCGGCCCACGGCCAGCATCTGCTGCTCGCCGCCCGAGAGTGTCCCGGCCTGCTGCCACGCACGCTCCTTCAAACGCGGGAAGAGGTCGTAGACCCGGGCCAGATCGTCCGCCAGCGGGTCCTTGCGCAGATATGCGCCGATGCGCAGATTTTCTGCAACAGTCAGGTTCTCGAACACGCGGCGGCCCTCCGGCACGAGCGTAACGCCGCTCGAAACGATCTGGTCGGTCGATTTTCCGACCAGATTCGCGTCGTTCAGGAGAATTTCACCCGATTTCGGCCTGACCAGTCCGGCGACTGCCTTCAGCGTGGTCGATTTGCCCGCGCCGTTCGAGCCGATGAGGGTCACGATCTTGCCCTCCTCGACCTTCAGGTCGATGCCCTTGACGGCCTCAATGCCGCCATAGGAGACGACCAGATTCTTGATTTCCAGAATGTTACGCATCCTCGTCCACCCCCAGATACGCGTCAATGACGCGCGGATCGTTTTGGATCTCCGCCGGAACGCCCGCCGCGATCTGCTTGCCGAAGTCGATGACATAGATGCGGTCGGAGATGTCCATGACAAGATTCATGTGATGCTCGATGAGGAAGATGGTCAGGCCGAACCGGTCGCGGATGCTGCGGATGAAAGCGGTCAGCTCAAGCGTCTCCTGCGGGTTCATGCCAGCCGCAGGCTCGTCGAGCAGCAGCAGCTTCGGACTGGTCGCCAGCGCGCGGGCAATTTCAAGCCTGCGCTGCTTGCCATACGGCAGAGCCGTCGCCAGCTCGTCCTTTACATCGTCAAGGCCGACGATTTTCAGCAGCTCCAGCGCCTTTTCGCGCTGCGCAGCCTCCTCCTTATGGTTGGCGCGGAACGTGGCGGAAAAAACATTGGACGTGCGGCGCACGTGCATGGCCGTCAGGACGTTTTCAAAAACGGTCATGGACTTGAACAGACGAATGTTCTGGAACGTGCGCGCGATGCCGCGCTTTGTAATCTTGTCGGGCGTGTAGGAGACGGTCGGCAGGGACAGATAACGCTCCGACTCCGCTCCCGCATAGCTCTTTTTCATCTTGCCGCGCGGATGGTTGCAGACGATGGGTTCGCCCATGAAGTCCACACGGCCGTTGGTCGGCTCGTAAACGCCGGTGATGCAGTTGAAGGCCGTGGTCTTGCCGGCGCCGTTCGGGCCGATCAGAGCGACGATCTCGCCGGGATAGATATCCATGGACAGGTCGTTGACGGCGACGACGCCGCCAAACTGCATCGTGATATGCTCCACATGAAGGACGGGTGTGCTCATGCCTGTTTTCCTCCCTTCGCGGATTCTTTCCGCAGCCTGTCGGCAAGCCCGGCCAGCGAAAGCTCACGGGTGCCCATGATACCCTTGCGGAAGAAGAGCACCACGATCATGATGATGACCGAGAACACGACCATCCGGAAGCCCGTGCGCAGCAGCGGGACCTTGAACGCGCCGATATACGTCTCGTTGTCCAAAAACCGCAGCCACCACTCCGAGCACGCGATGAACAGGAACGAGCCGATGCAGCTGCCGGAGATGGAGCCGATGCCGCCGATGACGACGATGAGCAAAATCTCATACGTCATGGCGGATTTGAATGTATTGGCCTGCACCGTGGTCTGATACATGGCCAGCAGCGCGCCGGATATCCCGGCAAAGAACGAGGAAATGGTAAACGCCATGCGTTTATGGTGGGCAAGGTTGATGCCCATGGCCTCGGCGGCGATCTCATCGTCGCGGATGGCCTTGAACGCGCGGCCATAGGTCGAGTTGATAAGCAGCACGACAACGGCAATGCAGATGCCGACGATCACAAACGGCATGAACGTATCCGTAAAATACGGGAAGCCGCGCAGGAGCTGCGAGCCGTTGGTGACAGGCGCGAACGCCTCCAGCTGGACAAGGGCGCGGATAATTTCGGCAAAGCCGAGCGTCGCGATGGCCAGATAGTCGCTCTTGAGCTTCAGAACGGGCAGGCCGATGAGATACGCCAGCACCGCCGCCAGCAGTCCCGCCAGCAGCAGCGAAATGAACACGCCGAGGACCGTGCCTGCCGTATTGCCGAGCGCACCTTGCAGCGTCTCGGTCAGGGAGAAGTTGAGCAGCGGGTCATAATACTGATACACGGTCGAGCGGATGCCGCTTGAAATGTTGATGGCGGCAAACGTGTACGCGCCGACGAGCATGAAGCCCGCCTGTCCGAGTGAGAACAGGCCCGTAAAGCCGTTCAGAAGGTTCATGGATACCGCCACGAGGGAGTAAATTGCGCCCTTGCGCAGGACGGTCGTGAGCATGATGGGCACGCCCGGAATGCGGTCGAGCAGGAACGCCAGCAGATAGACGAGCGCAAGGCCCGCAATGGTCAGGATCGTCTGTAAGGAGAGGCCCTTTTTCTTTTCCATATGCTCCACCTCAGACTTTCTCGGTCAGCTTCTCACCGAACAGGCCCGTCGGCTTGACGACGAGGATGACGATGAGCAGCGCAAACGTGAACGCATCGGAGAACGCCGTCAGCTTCATGCCCTTGAGGAGGTTCTCACAGATGCCGATGATAAACGCGCCGATGACCGCGCCGGGGATCGACCCGATGCCGCCAAAGACGGCGGCGACGAACGCCTTCAGACCCGGCATGGCGCCGGAGGCCGGGGCGATGGTCGTATAATTCGAGAAATACAGGAACGAGGCCACGGCGGCCAGCGCGGAGCCGATGATGAACGTAAAGGAAATGACGGAGTTGATCTTGATGCCCATCAGCTGCGCCGTCTCAAAATCCTTGGACGCGGCGCGCATGGCCATGCCGACCTTCGTGCGCTTGATGAGAACCACGAGCGCCACGACCAGCGCCAGCGTCAGGATCGGGGTAATGACGGTCACGCGCTTGGTGGACGCGCCGAGGATTGTGATGGTATCGGAGATCCACGGCAGCTCGGGATACTGCTTCGGGACGCCGCCGGTGACGTAATACGCGAGGTTTTGCAGCAGATAGCTCACGCCGATGGCGGAGATCATGACGGACATACGCGGGGCCTGCCGCAGCGGCTTATACGCACAGCGCTCCACCGCGAAGCCGAGCGCGACCGTCAGAATCACGACGACGGGCAGCGCAAAATACAGCGGCATCGTCGCCGAAAGATAGACCATGATGAGACCGGCGACCATGAAGATATCGCCGTGCGCAAAGTTGATAAGGCGCAGAATGCCGTAGACCATCGTATAGCCGACGGCGATCAGCGCATATTGGCCGCCGGCCGAAATACCCGACAGGACATAGGGCAGCCATTGCTTGAGAACACCCATGGGGAACCTCCTGATTTTTGTTTATCGCCATGTCCAAACCGCGAACCGCTCACCGAAATGAGCCGGCTTGGACGCGGCGATAAAAGAATGGTTCCATCCGGCAGCGGGTTCGAACGCTGCCGGATGAAAATGCGTACCGGCCGGAGGGATTTCCTCCGGCCGGAAACCATTGTGGTCAGTATTGCGGGACAAATGCTCAGGCGGCAGTCTGCACCTTGTAGAACTGGAAGCCGCCGTCGATGGCCTGCTTGATGTAGGCGGTGCTCTTGACAGCGTCGCCGTTGGCATCGAAGCTCAGCGCGCCGGTAACGGCATCGATGGACAGACCGGCCAGCGCGTCGCGGATGGCGGTGCCGTCGGTGGACTGGGCCTTTTCGATGGCCGCGACCGCAGCCATATATGCGTCATAGCCGAGGGCGGAGACTGCCGCGACAACGTCGTTGCCGCCGTTGTTGGTGAGGTTCTGGGCATTGCCGTTCAGCCACGCCTTATAGCCGGAGACGAATTCCTTGGCAAGGCCGGACTCGTCGTTCTCGTCAAAGAATGTGGAGACGAAGACCTGCATATCGGTGCCGTTCTGCGCGTCGGAGATCGCGGAGTTCTCCCACGTGTCGCCGCCGAGGATGGGGAGGCTGACGCCGAGTGCAGAGGCCTGCTCGATGATCTGCGGGGCATAGGCGATGGCGGACGGTGCGAAGATGACGTCTGCGCCGCCGGAGACGGCGTTATTGAGGTACGCGGAGAAGTCCGCCGTGCCCTCGACAAACGTCTCATCGGCTACGATCTCGCCGCCGGCCTCTTCAAAGGCCTTTACAAAGTTCTTGGCCAGGCCGACGGTGTAGTCGTCGCCGAGCATCGACAGGACGTAGGCCTTCTTGGCGCCGAACTCTTCCATGGCGAACGAGGCCATGACGGAGCCCTGGAACGGATCGAGGAAGCAGACGCGGAAATAATAATCGTTGCCGGCGGTGACGGCCGCGTTCGTGCAGGAGCAGCCGATGGCCGGGATCTTGGCGTTTGCGAAGTAGGTACCGGCGGCGATGGAAACGCCGGAGCCATAGGAGCCGAGGACGACGGAGACCTTGTCGGCGACCAGCTGCTGGGCAGCGGAGACGGCCTTGTCGGTCGAGGACTGGTTGTCCTGAATGTCGAGCTCGATCTTGTATTCTTCGCCGTTGATGGTGACGGTCGGCTTGACGGAGTTGGCGTACTGGATGCCCAGAACCTCCTGCTTGCCGCCCGCGCCGTTGTCGCCGGACTGCGGCTCAAACACGCCGATCTTGATGACCTTGGAGCCGCCGCTGGACGCGCAGCCTGCGAACAGGCACATGACCATAACGGCAGCCAGAAGCAGAGCGATGATCTTTTTCATAGAATATTTCCTCCTTCTGTCCATGTACAATAGACAAGTGTTCATGAACTTATAGTCGACATTATAGCGAAGTGAAGTGTAAAATGCAAGCCCTAATTGCTTGTTTTTTGAAAGAAATTCACGCTGCGCGGACAATTGTCTTCGTCGCTCTGCACAAAAACCGACTGGACAGTGAGAAAAAGGAAAAGCGCAGGGATCACTTGACAGCTCCGCTATAATAAAAGTGAAGTGAGCTTGAAGGGAATATTATCATGACAGATCTGAAAAAACGGCTTTTTGCCGGACTGCTGGCGCTGGTTCTGCTGTGCGCGCCGCTCTCCGGCTGCGCGGCGCGGGAGGCGGAGCGCTATGACGTGCTCGCGTCCACCGCACCGGTCAGGGCCATGACGGCGGCGCTGCTGGAGGGCACGGGGCTGAATTGCGGGCTGGTCGTGACGGAAAGCGTTTCGTGCCTGCACGACTATACGCTGACCGTCGCGCAGATGGAAAAGATCGGGCAGGCCGACGTAGTCGTTCTGAACGGCCTCGGGCTGGAGGAGTTTATGGAAGACGCGCTGCGCACGGCGAAGCGCACCATTACGGCATCAACCGGCGTTGACACCCTCCCCGGCGAGGACGGCGAGGACCCGCATATCTGGCTCGACCCCGCGAACTGTATTTTAATGTGCAAAAATATCGCCGCCGGGCTTGCGGAATTCTATCCGGACAAACAGCCCCTGATCGAGCAGAACCTGTCCGCCGTCACGGCGGAGTATGAGGCTGCACAGACCTATGGCGAAGAGACGCTGAAGGCCCTTTCCTGCCGGGAGCTTGTGACGTTCCACGACGGCTTTTCCTATTTCGCCCGCGCGTTCGGCCTTGAGGTTGCCGCCGCAATGGAAATTGAGGAGGGCAGCGAACCGTCCGCAAAGGAGATCGAGTCCGTCATCCGGCTGGTAGAGACTGAAGCCATCCCCGCCGTCTTCTGCGAGGAAAACGGCGAACGGCAGACGGCTGAGACTGTCGCGAGGCAGACTGGAGCCGGACTGTACGCGCTCACAATGGGCATGGACGGCGGCGAGGCAGGCTGCACGGACGCGATCTATCACAACATCGACACCATCCGGGAGGCGCTTTCATGATCCCACATCTGCACCCGCACGCAGGCGACTGTGAACACGCCTGCTGTCTGAAAATCGAGCATCTGTCCGTCCATATCGGCGGCGAGACGATCCTGGACAACATCGACCTGCATATGCACTGCGGCCAGATGGTCGCGCTGATCGGTCCGAACGGCGCGGGTAAGTCCACGCTCATCCGCGCCATTCTGGGCCAGCGGGAATATGAAGGGAAGATCACCTTCCACGAGGCCAGCGGCAAGGAGGCGAAGCTGCGCATCGGCTATGTGCCGCAAAGCCCAGCCTTTGACCGCGGCGACCCCGTGAGCGTGATGGACCTTTTCACCTGCTGCATCTTCAAGCGCCCCGCGTTCCTGCGCCCGACAAAAGCCATGCGGGAAAAGGTGCTGGCGTGCCTTGCGAACGTGCACGGCGAAGCGCTCATCGACAAGCGCATCGGCACACTTTCGGGCGGCGAGCTGCAGCGCGTGCTGCTGGCGCTGGCGCTTGAGCCCATGCCGAATATTCTCATACTCGACGAGCCGCTCTCCGGCGTGGATGTCGAGGGCATGAGCCTGCTCATGGATATGCTCGACGAGATCCGCAAAAAATTTGACCTGTCGATCCTCATGACGACGCACGACTTTACCATGCTGGAGCAATACTGCGACCAGGTGGTGCTGTTACAGGGAAAGATCCTCCGGCGCGGGACACCGCTGGACGTGCTGAACTCAGAGGAATTTGCGCAGGCATTCCACATGGGAGGAGGCACGCAGGCATGAGCGTCTGGTACGTGTTTTTGAACGCACTCGGCATCCGGATGTTTGAAATGGACTTCATGAAAAACGCGCTGCTGGCCGTTTTGCTGCTGGGGCCGCTGTTCGGCCTGCTGTCCACGATGATCGTGACGGGAAAAATGAGCTTTTTCTCCGACGCGCTGGGCCATTCCGGCTTTACGGGCATCGCCATCGGTGTGCTCTGCGGCGCGGTGCAGCCGATCTATTTTGCGGTCGGGCTGTCGGTTCTGTTCGCGCTTCTGTTTTCCTTCGTCCGCAGCCGGACGAGCCAGTCGGCAGACACCATCATCGGCGTCTTTTCCTCCACCGCCGTCGCGCTTGGCATTTTCATCGTGACGCTCGGCGGGCGGAGCTTTACGAAATTCAACCGGTATCTCATCGGCGATATCCTCTCCGTCTCCCCGCAGGAGATCGGCCTGCTGGCGCTGGTGCTGCTGGCGGTCGTGCTGCTGTGGGTGTTCGGGTCGAACCGTCTGGTGCTGACGGCGGTGCATCCGCAGCTGGCCTCCTCGCGCGGCGTGGCGACGAAGCGCAATGAAACGCTCTTTACCGTCGCCATCGCTATCGTCGTAACGCTGGCCATGAGCTGGGTGGGCCTGATGGTCATCAATTCCCTGCTCGTCCTGCCGGCGGCAGCCTCGCGCAATCTGGCGTGGAACCTGCGGCAGTACCATCTGCTGTCCGTCCTGTCCGCGCTTGTGTGTGGGCTTTTGGGCCTGTGCGCGGCATATTGGCTCGGCTGCTCGGCGGGTGCGACGATCGCGCTGCTGCTGGCGGTGTATTTTGCCGTGTCCTTCGCCCTGCGGAACCGCGCTGCCTGAGAAAACGACAAAAATTTACCGGAATCCCACGCGGATTCCGGTTTTTCTGCTACTTGTATGCAGGAAAAAAGTGTGATAAACTTTGATTGAAAATGGAAAGCTCGGCTCTGCATACCGGGCATATCTCCGTATAGAATAAAAGAGGATTTCCCTATGAAGATTGCAGACATCCACGCACATATTTTCCCGGAAAAGCTGGCCGAAAAGGCATCGCATTCCATCGGCAGCTTCTACGGCGTTTCCATCGAGCGGGAGGCCGATATGCCGCGCCTGTGCGCGGAGGATAAGCTTGCGGGCATCACCCGCTGCGTCGTCTCCAACTCCGCAACGAATGCCAGTCAGGTCCAAAACGCCAACACATTTCTGGCCGAGGCCGTCCGTGGACACGACGGCTATCTCGCCTTCGGCACGATCTATCCCGGCATGGACGGATTTGAGGAGGAGCTTGACCGTATGCTGGAGCTCGGCCTGCGCGGGATCAAGATCCACCCGGATTTTCAGAAGCTCGCCATCGACGACGAACGCGGCATCGAAACCTATAAGGCCATCGCCCGGCGTGATCTTCCGGTGCTGTTTCATATGGGCGACGACCGGTACGATTTCTCTTCCCCGGAACGGCTGACAAATCTGCTGCGGCGCGTGCCGGAGGAAAAGCGCGAACCGCTGCGCGAGGTTTTGGAGCAGGACCCGCGCCCGTCGTATCAGGACGATCCGGAGCGCGTTTACGGCTTTGGCTTCGCCGGGATGGAGGTGCGCTTCCGCGCATCAAACGGCGTGCTGACCGTGCTGGACATTCAGAAAGAGGAATAAAAAGGCCCCGACCCGCAAGGTGAAATTCTCCCCTTTGTCCGGCAGCACGGCAAACGAAACGGCGCTCTCCCGCGTCTGCCTATGGGAATGATCCCCGCCGCAGAGCGTAGCGCAGCGCAAATGCGGCGTACCACAAATAAAATTTTGCGAGGAAAGTCGGTTTGGATCCATTATCGGAAGCACGGGTTTGCGGAAATCGGGGAAATGTGCGGCATTGGGATCGTTGCCGTATATGATATATGAATTGTAAGGAGAGGTACGGCATGGATATAAAAGCCTTCTGGCGGGCGGTTCTCGCGCAGGACGAGCCGGAGATTCGAGCATATTTCGCCCCGGACGCCTATGTGAACTGGCACTGCACGAACGAGCATTTCACGGTGGATGAATTCATCACCGCCAACTGCGAGTATCCCGGAGAATGGGACGGGGTCGTGGAACGGATCGATACGCTGGGCGGTCTTACCGTTACGGTCACGCGCGTTTATCCGAAGGATCGGAGCTGTTCGTTCCATGTGACATCCTTCCTTCGGACGGAAAACGACAGGATCGTATCACTGGATGAATACTGGGCCGACGACGGCAGCGCGCCGCAATGGAGAATCGATAAGCACATCGGGACGCCGATAGAACGCATCGGAGAATAACATGGACATTGAACTCTATTATCGGGAGGCCGGAAGCGGCGAGCCGCTGATTATGCTGCACGGGAACGGCGAGAGCGGCGAATACTTCATAAACCAGATCGAGCGCTTCCAAAGCCGGTACCGCGTGATCGCCCCGGATACCCGCGGCCACGGCCGGTCTCCGAGAGGAGAAGCGCCCTTCACCATTGCGCAGTTTGCCAATGACCTTTATGATTTCATGCAGGGGCTCGGCATCGCCCGTGCGATGATCCTCGGCTTTTCGGACGGCGCGAACATCGCAATGAAATTTGCGATGCAGCACCCCGAGATGGTAAAGGCGCTGATCCTGAACGGCGGCAATCTCGATCCCTCGGGCGTAAAGCGGGCGGCGCAGTTTCCCATCGAGATCGGATATAAGATTGCCAGCCACTTTGCCGCCGGATCGCCGGGCGCAAAGAAAAACGCCGAAATGCTCGACCTGATGGTAAACGATCCGAACATCTCGCCTTCGGAGCTTGCAAAGCTCACGATGCCGACGCTGGTGGTCTGCGGAACAAAGGACATGATCAAAGAGTC
>OLQB01001468.1_pt1 | contig 16872 bp, 17 predicted proteins | sample 1672681 | NCBI WGS metagenome assembly OLQB01 (sample SAMEA3136713, study PRJEB25190) | human gut metagenome | reverse complement strand
CGCAGCCGCCGGAGCGGTGCTTGAGCCGTTAGGCGGGAATTGTGCGGTATTGCCTTATATTATAGGAGTGAAAAGCGATGAGCAACACCGCACTGCATACCGATAAAGCCCCCGCCGCCATTGGCCCGTATTCCCAGGGCATCCAGGCAGGCAACACCATTTACGTTTCCGGCCAGATCCCCATTGACCCGGCTACCGGCAAATTTGCCGGGCAGGACATCAAGACCCAGACGCGCCAGAGCCTGACCAATATTTCCAACATTCTGGCCGCTGCAGGCGCAAGCATGGCTGATGTGGTAAAAACCACGGTGCTGCTGAACGATATTGCAGACTTTGCCGCCATGAACGAGGTGTACGCTGAGTTCTTTACCGAGCCGTACCCCGCCCGCGCCGCTTTCCAGGCAGCAGGCATCCCCAAAGGCGCACTGGTAGAGATCGAGTGCGTGGCCGTGAAGGGCTGATAACGAACCCGAAGCGACAAAATGCGCCCCTGCGAAAAAAACTGTGGGGAAATTTACGCTTTTGTATTGACAACAGCGTTTGTGCTGTGGTATAGTATTTGAGGTAAAAAAAGCAGCGTCCGGCAGTGTGCCGTCGTTCACCTTGCGGGCCAAGGGGCTCCGGGTCATACAAAGATCACGCAATGATTGCGTGCCAACTTCGTATTCAGGCGGCTGCTTTTAGGGGCAGCCGCTTTTTCATTTCAATCTTTCAAGACTTGTAACGGAGGTGTATTCCAATCGCGAGCAACAGCAATTCCAAGGAACTGGAAATCAATGAGCAGATCCGTGATAAGGAAGTCCGCCTGATTGGCGCGGACGGCCAGCAGAAGGGCGTTATGAGCCCCCGCGATGCGCTGAAAATGGCGCAGGCGCTGGATCTGGACCTGGTCAAGGTGGCTCCCCAGGCCAAGCCCCCTGTCTGCAAAATTCTCGATTACGGCAAGTACCGTTTTGAGATGCAGAAAAAGGAAAAGGAAGCCAAGAAAAACCAGAAAGTGATCGAGCTGAAGGAGATCCGCCTTTCGCTCAACATTGATACCAACGACTTTAACACCAAGGTCAACCAGGCCGCAAAGTTCTTGCAGCAGGGCCACAAGGTAAAGGTTTCCATCCGGTTCCGCGGCCGCGAAATGGCGCACACCAGTCTGGGTATTGATGTGGAGCAGCGCTTTGCACAGGCGCTGGAAGGCAAGGCTGTGGTTGATAAGCAGCCTAAGCTGGAAGGCCGCAGCATGATGATGTTCCTGTCCCCCAGCCCGACCAAGTAAATACTCTATCTTACGGAGGAAAAGAAAATGGCTAAAATGAAACTTAAGACCTGCTCCGGTGCCAAAAAGCGCTTTAAGATGACTGCTTCCGGCAAGATCAAGCGCAACGCTTCCAAGCGCCGTCACATCCTGACCAAGAAGACCACCAAGCTCACCCGCGGCCTGCGTATGCCCAAGTACGTTGACAAGACCAACGAGGCTACTGTCCGCAAGATGATGCCCTACGGCGGCTGATTCGGCTGAATCATTTTCTGACTTGACTTAATGTGACTGTGTAAAAGGAGATATTACCATGGCTCGTATTAAAGGCGCAACCATGACGCATAAGCGTCGCACCAAAACTTTGAAGCTGGCTAAGGGCTACTACGGCTCCAAGAGCAAGCATTTCCGTATGGCCAAACAGGCTGTGATGAAGTCTGGCAACTATGCTTTCGTTGGTCGTAAGCAGAAGAAGCGCCAGTTCCGCAACCTGTGGATCACCCGCATCAACAACGCTGTTCGTGCTCAGGGTATGAACTACTCCACCTTCATGAACGGCCTGAAGAAGGCCGGCGTCGAGCTGAACCGCAAGATGCTGTCTGAGATGGCCATCCACGATCCCGCCAGCTTCAACGCTCTGGTCGAGACCGCCAAGAAGGCGCTGTAAGAATCAGCTTTTTCAAAGACGCATGCGCCGCGCGCGCGTGCGTCATTTTGTTTATATGGAGATCATACGGGGGTGCCAGATGGAAACCATCACCAGCCGCGAAAACGCCAAAATCAAATATGCCTGCCGCCTGCGGGAAGAAGAAAAGCTCCGCACGGCGGATGGCCTGTTTTTTGCTGAGGGCCCCAAGCTCTGTCTGGAGCTGGCCCGCGGCTGTACCCTGCAAACCCTGTATGCCACCGAGAAGGCTCTGGCCCATACCCCAGAACTGGAAGCTTTTGCGGGCAAAACTGTGCTGGTAACAGAGCCGGTGGCACAAAAGCTTTCCGGAACCAAAACCAGCCAGGATGTGTTCGGCGTGTTTGAACACCCCGGCTGGCAGGCGGCAGATATTTTAGCAAAGGGACGCCGTATTCTGGCACTGGAAGCGGTGCAGGACCCCGGCAATGTGGGCACCCTGCTGCGCAGCGCGGCGGCCTTTGGCTTTGACGGTGTGCTGCTCTCCAAGGGGTGCGCAGCACCCTTTGCCCCCAAAACACTGCGGGCATCCATGGGGGCAGCCGGGCGGCTGCCGGTGGCCCCGGTGCAGGATCTGCCGCAGGCATTGCAGCAGCTGCGCGCACGCGGCGTGGTCTGCCTGGCCGCGGCGCTCTACCATTCCCGCCCGCTGGATGAAGCCCCGCAGAGCTACCCGGACGGCCTGTGCGCCGTGATCGGCAGTGAGGGACAGGGCTTGACGGACGCTGCCGTGCAGGCCTGCGATATGGCGGTGCGCATCCCGATGACGGACCTGGTGGAAAGCCTGAACGCCGGGGTTGCAGGCAGCGTCTTGCTTTGGCACTTCAGAGGTGTATAATAAGGTATGGACAGCACACTGTATTGGCTGTGGCTGGCCGAAGCGCTTGGGTCCGGCTGCCGCCTGGCGGGCAGACTTCTGGAAGAATACCCGGACCCGGCCGAACTGTATGGCCAGGTAAAAGCGGGCTGGAACCCGCCGGAATACCTGAGCGCAAGAGCCCGCGAATTTATGCAGGCGGTGGCCCCGGCCCAGATGGCGGGGCTGAAAAAGCGCTGCGATGATTTGAATATTTTTATCCTGACACCGGACAGCGCCGATTACCCCCAGCGGCTGCGGGACCTGCCCGACCTGCCGTTGGTGCTGTACGGCACCGGAAACCCTGCCTGCCTGAACGGGCGGCGGTATGTGGGCATGGTGGGCACCCGCCGCCCCACAAAGTATGGGCTTTCCGCCTGCCGGGATCTTTCGCTGACAATGGCGGAGCGGGGTGTGGTGATCGTGAGCGGGCTGGCCGAAGGGCTGGACGGCGCAGGCCACCGCGCGGCGGTGGAAGCCGGGCAGCAGACCGTTGCTTTTTTGGGCACGGCCATCAACAAGACCTTCCCGGCGGTGAACGTGACCCTGCGCACAGAGCTGGAAGCTCTGGGAGGTGCCGTGCTGAGCGAATACCCGCCGGATTATACGGGCAAAATGACAGGGACCTTTTTGGCCCGCAACCGGCTGATTGCCGGTTTGAGCGAGGCCCTCTGCGTGGCGGAAGCCCGCACCCGCAGCGGAACGCTGAACACCGTGAGCCATGCCGAAGAGTACGGCAGGCCGGTGTTTGCGGTACCCGGCAGCATTTACAGCCCCACCAGCGAGGGCACCAATGAGCTGCTGCGCACCGGCCGCGCCCGCGCCCTGTGCACGGCGGATGATGTGCTGGATACCCTGCACATTGCACCCGGCGGCACCGAGCTGGTGCAGGAGGGGGTTATGCTGGATGAGCTGACCCCCAACGCCCGCACCGTGCTGGCAGAACTGGGCCCTAAAGCGCAGACGGCAGATGATTTGGCTGCCGCAACGGGACTTGCCGTGCAGGCTGTTCTGGCGGCGCTCATGGAGCTGGAATTTGCCGGCGCCGCCGTGGATAACGGCGGGGGCCGGTATACCGCGGCATAAGGGCAAGCGGCCCCAGCCGCAGCGGGCGGATATGGCCCGCATATATGGTGACATTACGGAAAGTATCCGATTAAGATAGAACTTATACGCCAATTTGGGAGAAACAGATATGGCAAAGCAAACTGAACTGGAGCTGACTGCCCAGCAGGCAGCGCAGCCGGAAGAAACCCCGGCAAAAAAAACTGCCGCAAAAAAGACTGCAGCGAAAAAACCGGCAGCAAAAAAAGCAACCACGAAAAAGACAACGACCAAAACCAAGGCAGCTAAGGCAGAGGACGGCGAAACCGCAGCCGAAAAACCTGCCGCAAAGCGCACCACCAAAAAGACCGAAGCAAAGCCCGGCACCAAGCTGGTGATCGTGGAATCCCCGGCCAAGGCAAAGACCATTGGCAAATACCTGGGCCGCGGCTATACCGTAACGGCCAGCATGGGCCATATCCGGGACCTGCCCGCCAGCACGCTGGGCATTGATGTGGAACATGGCTATACCCCCAAGTATATTACCATCAAAGGCAAGACCGCGCTGGTCAAGGACCTGAAAGCCGAAGCGAAAAAAGCACAGACCGTCTATCTGGCAACCGACCCGGACCGTGAAGGCGAGGCAATCAGCTGGCATCTGGCCAATGTGCTGGGGCTGGACCCCACCGCCCCCAACCGCGTGACCTTTGACGAGATCACCAAAAAAGGCGTGCAGGAGGGTATGGCCCACCCGCGCACCATTGATATGGATCTGTTCAACGCCCAGCAGGCCCGGCGCGCGCTGGATCGCCTGGTGGGTTATAAGCTCAGCCCGTTTTTGTGGCATAAGGTGCGCCGCGGGCTTTCGGCTGGCCGCGTGCAGAGCGTGGCGGTGCGCATTATCCGCGACCGCGAGATCGAAATTGAAAACTTTAAGCCCGAAGAATACTGGAACATTGACGCCAACCTGAAGCCCCGCCAGAGCGGCTGTGCGTTCAACGCACGGCTGACAGCCCAGGCGGACGGCACCAAGCTGGTGGTGAAAAATAAAAAACAGGCGGATGCCATTCTGGCCGCGTTGGACGGCAAACCCTACACCGTGACCCGTGTGGATAAGGGCCAGCGCCGCCGCCAGCCGCAGCCACCGTTCATCACTTCCACCCTGCAGCAGGATGCCAGCCGCGCACTGGGATTTTCGGCTACCCGCACCATGCGTGCCGCCCAGCGCCTGTATGAAGGTATGGAGGTGCACGGCTATGGCCAGATCGGTCTGATCACCTATATGCGTACCGACAGTCTGCGCATTGCGGACGAAGCCGCCGCAGCCGCTAAGACCTTTATCGGCAAGACCTGGGGCGAAAATTACGTCTGCAACAAAAAGCGCGTCTGGAAATCCCGCTCCGCCACAGCGGCGCAGGATGCCCACGAAGCCATCCGCCCCTCAATGCCGGAACTGACGCCGGACCAGGTGGAGGGCAGCATCTCCGGCGATGAAGCCAAGCTGTACCGCCTGATCTGGAGCCGCTTTATGGCATCCCAGATGGCAGACTGCCTGATGGATACCGTTTCGGCCAACATCACGGCGGGGGATTATATCTTCCGCGCATCGGGCTTCCATGTAACGTTTGACGGCTTTACCGCTTTGTATGAGGAAGCCACCGACGATAAGCAGAAGAAAGAAACCGCCCTGCCCCCGCTGGAAGTGAGCCAGGACCTGAAACTGAACAAGCTTTCGGCGGAGCAGAAATTCACCCAGCCGCCGCCGTACTATACTGAAGCAACGCTGATCCATGCGCTGGAAGAAAACGGTATTGGCCGCCCTTCCACCTATGCGCCGATCATTACCACCATTGTGGACCGCGGCTATGTGGAAAAGGAGCAGAAAAAGCTCAAAACCACCCCGCTGGGCCGCGCGGTGAACCAGGTCATGCTGGAACAGTTCCCCGATATCGTGGACCCGACATTCAGTGCCGATATGGAGAAAAAGCTGGACGTTGTGGAAGCCGGTAAGGCGGACTGGGTCAAAACAGTGGACGATTTCTATCAGGGCTTTGAAAAAAGCCTGGAAGCCGCCGAAAAGAACATGGAGGGCAAAAAGATCAAAGTGGAGGATATCCCCACCGACGAGATCTGCGAAAAATGCGGTCGCCCCATGGTGATCAAAAGCGGGCGGTACGGTAAGTTTGTGGCGTGTTCCGGCTTTCCGGAGTGCCGCAACGCCCACCCCATTGTAAAGGATACCGGCGGCCTGTGCCCGCTGTGCGGCGGCCATATGCTGCTGCGCAAAAGCGCCAAGGGCCGCGTGTATTACGGCTGCAGCAACTACCCCACCTGCAACTTTATGACATGGGATGAACCCGTGCCGGAAACCTGCCCCCACTGCGGCAAAACGCTGTTCAAGCGCCGCGGCCAGCTGTACTGCGCCAAAGAGGGCTGCGGGTTTGTGAAGAATATCGAAAAGACAAAAGCGGAGAAATAACGCATGCAAATCAAAATCATCGGTGCCGGGCTGGCCGGGTGTGAAGCCGCCCTTTGGCTGGCGGACCACGGCGTGCAGGTGGACCTGTACGAGCAAAAGCCGGTCAAGTTTTCGCCAGCGCACAAAAGTGCAGGCTTTGCGGAGCTGATCTGCTCCAACTCCCTCAAGGCGGAACGGCCGGATTCGGCTTCCGGCCTGCTGAAAATTGAAATGCGCATGATGGGGTCCCACCTGCTGGATGCTGCCGAGACCGCCCGCGTGGCGGCTGGCGGTGCACTGGCGGTGGACCGTGATGTGTTTTCCACCGCCGTGACGGAAATGGTGGAAAAGAACTCGGGCATTACCGTTCACCGCGAGGAAGTGACCGCGCTGGACGAAAGCGTTCCGGTGCTGGTGGCTTCCGGCCCGCTGACCGAGGGTGTGCTGGCGGAGCAGATTGCCGCGCTGACCGGCAGCCACCGGCTGAGCTTTTTTGACGCCGTGGCTCCCATTGTGAGCGCCGAAAGCCTGGATATGGAAAAGATCTTTGCGGCGTCCCGCTACGGGCGCGGTGAAGCCGATTACCTGAACTGCCCATTCAACAAATTGGAATATGAAACGTTTTATAACGAATTGTTGAACGCGGAGCGTGCCCCTCTGCATGACTTTGATGGGGAGCTGACGGTGTACGAAGGCTGTATGCCTATTGAGGTGATGGCGGGCCGCGGGGCGGATACCATGCGCTATGGCCCGCTGCGCCCGGTGGGCCTGCGGGACCCGCGCACCGGCCACCGCCCCTGGGCCAACGTACAGCTGCGCGCCGAAAACACCGCCCGCACGCTGTACAATATCGTTGGTTTCCAGACCAATTTGAAATGGGGCGAGCAGAAGCGCGTTTTTTCGATGATTCCCGGCCTGGAACATGCAGAGTTCATCCGCTATGGCGTGATGCACCGCAATACCTTTTTGGAAAGCCCGGCGGTGCTGACCAAGGGGCTCTGCCTGAAAGAGCACCCCAACGTGTTTTTTGCCGGGCAGATCACCGGGTTTGAGGGCTATATGGAAAGCGCGGCTTCCGGCCTGCTGGCAGCGCGCAATTTGTACGCCCGTTTGCAGGGCAGAGAGCTGCCGCCCCCGCCGACCACAACGATGTGTGGCGCACTGATCGATTATATCACCACCCCCAACAAGGACTTCCAGCCCATGGGTGCCAACATGGGCATTCTGCCGCGCACCGAGGAGATTGACACCATCCGGGATAAGCGCGAACGGTATATGGCACTTTCTGATGCTGCACAGGCCGCTATGCGGGCATGGGCAGCCGAAGCGGAACACTGAGGTGGATTATGAAAATTTTACTGGACGCAATGGGTGGCGATAACGCCCCGAAATCGACCGTACAGGGCGCAGCCGATGCGGTAAAAGAGTTTGGTGATGGCATGACCCTGGCCCTGCTGGGTGATGAAGCCAAGATCAAGGCCGCTGCCCAGGAGCTTGGCGTGGACCTGACCCCCTTTGAGCTGATTCACTGCACCGAGGATGTGGATATGCACGATGACCCGGTCAAGGCCGTGCGCCACAAAACGGATTCCAGCCTGGTCAAAGGCCTGACGATGCTGAAAAACGGCGAGGCGGATGCCTTTGTTTCCGCCGGTTCCACCGGCGCACTGCATGTGGGCACCAGTTTGATCGTACGCACCGTCAAGGGGGTCAAGCGCCCGGCGCTGGCTACCTGCATGCCGGGCAAAAAGCAGCCGTTTTTGCTGCTGGACTGCGGCGCAAACGCCGAATGCCGTGCCGAGATGCTGAATGCCTTTGGCACCATGGGCAGCGTGTACATGAATAAGGTCATGGGCCGCAAGGACCCCGCCGTCGCGCTGGTGAACAACGGCGCCGAGGACACCAAGGGCACCCCGATGTACCGCGAAGCCCACGGCCTGCTGAAAGCAAACCCGGCCATCCGCTTTGTGGGCAACATTGAGCCGCGTGATATTATGGCTGGTGAGGTGGACGTTATCGTCTGCGACGGCTTTGTGGGCAATGTGGTGCTGAAGCTGACCGAGGGTGTGGCAGGTACTTTGCTGGGCATGCTGAAAGACATCTTTATGCAGAGCATTGTGACCAAGCTGTGCTACCTTGGCGTAAAAAGCGGGCTGCGCAATCTGAAGCACATGATGGACTCTGAGGAGATCGGCGGCGCACCGCTGCTGGGCGCGGCAAAGCCGGTCATCAAGGCACACGGTTCCAGCAAGGCCAAGGGCATCAAGAACGCCATCCGCCAGGCAAAGCTGTGCGTTGCCAATGACCTGTGCGGCACCATGCAGAGCGCCCTGGCCGAAGTGGCCGCCAAGGCCGCAGCAGAAAAGACAGACGCGAAATAAAACGGCATATCGTGCGAAAATTGAAATGTTATGCCCGCCCATTGGAAATGGCCGGTACCAAAATATAGGCAGCGGGCGCACAATGTGCGCCCCTACGGGATAGCCGCAAAACCAAAGCCCATTGCAGGGGCGGGCATTGCCCGCCCGGCCTGCAAAATATCCCGATATACAATCGCAAAACAAAGAGAACGAAAGGTAAGGCAATCTTATGACCACGCGTACCCCTGAGGAATTGGAAGAAAAGCTGCATTACCATTTTAAGAATAAAGAACTGCTCATCACGGCGCTGACCCACAGCTCTTACGCCAACGAGAGCAAAACCCCTACGCTGTATAACGAGCGGCTGGAATTTTTGGGCGACAGTGTGCTGTCCGTTGTGGTAGCAAACTATCTGTTCCACCATTCCACCCGCCCGGAGGGCGAACTGTCCCGCATGCGCGCTTCGCTGGTCAGCGAGGACGCGCTGTTCCAGTTTGCGCAGGAGATCGACCTGGGCTCTTACCTGCGGCTGGGCCGCGGCGAGGAGCTGGGCGGCGGGCGCTGCCGCCCCAGCGTGGTTTCGGATGCGTTTGAAGCCACCATTGCCGCTTTGTTCCTGGACGGCGGCATTGAGACCGCCCGCAACTTTATCCTGCCGTTCATCACGGAGGGCAAAACCGCCGAGGATGACCACAAGACCGCCCTGCAGGAAGTGGTGCAGAAACACCCGGACGACCGCCTGACCTACACCGTGACAGGGGAATCCGGCCCGGCGCATGATAAGCGGTTCCAGGTTACTGTGGCGCTGAACGGCAAGGCGCTGGCTGTGGGCGAAGGCCGCAGCAAAAAGGCTGCGGAACAGCAGGCTGCCAAAGCGGCGCTGACCAAGCTGGAACAGCAGGCATAAAAAGGGGCATCTATGCGCTTAAAAGAACTTGAGATACAGGGCTTCAAGTCCTTCCCGGATAAAACGCGGATCACCATTGGCAAAGGCATTACCGGTGTTGTGGGGCCGAACGGCTCCGGCAAAAGCAACATTTCGGATTCCATCCGGTGGGTTCTGGGCGAAACCAGCTCCAAACAGCTGCGCGGTGCGGGCAAGATGGAGGACGTTATTTTTGGCGGCACCCAGACCCGCGGCGCAATGGGCTATGCGGCGGTATCGCTGACCATTGATAACTCCGATCATGGGCTGGAAATGGACGCGGACGAAGTAACCATTGGCCGCCGCTATTACCGCAGCGGGGAGAGCGAGTATACCATCAACGGCCAGAGCGTGCGCTTAAAAGATGTGTACGAGCTGCTGCTGGATACCGGCCTTGGGCGCGATGGCTACGCCATTGTGGGTCAGGGGCGCATTGCGGAGATCGTTGGTGCAAAATCCACCGAGCGGCGCGAGATTTTTGAGGAAGCATCTGGCATTGCCAAATACCGCTACCGCAAAAATGAAGCCGAACGCCGCCTGGCCGCGGCGGAGGGCAATCTGGAACGCCTGCGGGATATTCTGGGGGAGCTGGAAAAGCGGGTTGGACCCCTGAAACGCGACAGCGAAAAGGCGGAGCAGTTCCTGGCATATTCCGAGACCCGCAAGGGGCTGGAAATTACCCTGTGGGTGGATTCAATCCGCCGCGCACAGGATACGGTGCGGGACCAGCAGCGCAAGTATGAGGCGGCGGAAAGCGACTATGCACGCATTTCCCGCCAGCTGGATGAATTTGACACCCGCACCGAAGCCCTGCGCGCCGAAGCCCAGCAGCTGATGCTGCAGGTGGAGGAAGCGAACGCTGAGATCCGCACCATTACCGAGCAGAACGCCGGGAGCGAAAGCCAGCTGGCAGTTTTGCAGAACGAAACCGAACACGCGAACGAGCAGATCCGCAGCGCCAGCGATGAGCTGACCCGCGCCGGGGAAGGCGCAAAGGGGATTGCGCAGGAAGCGGACGAGCACAAAGCGGAAATCACCCAGCTGCAAACCGTGCTGCAAAATCTGGATGCCGAGGCGGACAAGCTGCGCCAGCAGCTGAACACGCTGGAACAGCAGGCGCTGCAAAGCGGTGAGCGGCGGGAGATCGTGAGCGCCGCCATGGCCCGCATGCAGCAGAATGCCACTGCCCTGCAGGTGCGGGGTGCGGGGCTGCAATCCGCCGTGGAAGCGGCCCGCGCCCAGCTGAACGGCCTGAAAAACCAGGAAGCCGCCGCGGGTGATGTGGCACAAAAACTGACCGAGGAACGGGACGCTGCTGCCGAGCACCTGAAAGAGTGCGAGGAAGCCGTGACCCGCAACGATAACATCCGCTCCGGCTTAAAGCTCAAGCTGGAAAGCCGCCGCCGCCAGCAGGCGGAAGCCGCTGAAGCTTTGCAGAAGGCCGCAGCGGATAAAAACAACACCGCCCAGCGCATCCGCATTCTGGAGGATCTGGAGCGCAACATGGACGGCTATCAGCAGAGCGTAAAAGCCGTCATGCGCGCCGCGGGCGGTGGGCGGCTGCGGGGCATCATCGGCCCGGTGGCCGGTATCCTGAGCGTGCGCAAGGGGTACGAAATCGCGATTGAAACGGCACTTGGCTTTGCGCTGCAGAACATTGTGGTGCAGGACCAGGGCTGCGCCCGCGCGGCTATCACCTTTTTGAAGGAAGAACGCGCCGGACGCGCAACCTTCCTGCCGCTGGATACCGTGCAGGGCAGCCGATTCAATGGCCGCCTGACCGGCACGGCGGAGGTGGCCGCCGACCTGGTGGAGACCGCCCCCCAGTACCAGCATATTATTGATAACCTGCTGGGCCGCATTATTGTGGTGGAGGATCTGGGCGAAGCGTCGGTGGTGGCCAAAAATCTTGGCTACCGCAACCGCATTGTCACAATGGACGGCCAGGTCATCAACGCAGGCGGTTCCTTTACCGGCGGTTCCACCGCGCGCAGCGTGGGTGTGTTCAGCCGCAAGCAGGAACTGGACGAACTGCGTGCCAAGGTGCTGAAACTGGACGAGCGCCGCGCAGCAGCCGAAAAGGAAGCCGCCGCCCGCAAAGCGGAGGTGGATAACCTGACCGCCCAGCTGGCCGGTGCCGAGAGCGAGGGCATGACCGCCGCTGCGGCCCGCCTGAAAGCCGAGATGGAGCTGGATCAGCTGAACACCGCGCTGGAAGAGGGCAAGAATGCTGCCGCCCACCGCGGGCAGGAGATCGCCGCGCTGGAACAGCAGCTGCGGGAGAACACTGCGGCCGCCGCCCAGGCAGAAAACGCCCGCAAACAGGCGGAAGCCGAGATTGAAACGCACCGCAAAGAGCTGGAAAGCCTGGGCGCTTCCACCAGCGATGTGACCCGCCAGCGGGAGGAAGCATCGCAGAAACTTTCGGATAACCGAATGCAGAAGCTGCGCACCGAGAAGGATCTGAGCCTGCACGAAGCAGCGCTGGAAACCCTGAAAGGCCGCAGCGGCGAAGCCGAAGCCCGCGTGCGGGAACTGCAGGCCAATGTGGCCACCGCCAAAGAGCGCATTGCCGCCAATGAGCTGCGCGCCAATGAAATCAAGCGAGCCAGCGAAGAAAACAAAAAGAAGATCACCGCGGCGGAGGAAACCATCCGCAAGGCGAATGCCGAGCGCATGGAAAAGGAAGCCGCTGTGACCCGCCTGACCCAGGAAAACCGCACCCTGACCGATGAGCGCGAGCGGATGAGCGGCGAGATGGCCCGCCTGGCCGAGCGCAAGACCGCGGCGGAAACTGAGCTGAACACCACTGCATCCAAGCTGTGGGAGGAATACCAGCTGACCGAAGCCGAGGCGGAAAAGCTCTGTGTACCCTTTGCCAATGTGGCAGACCTGCGCCGCCAGGTGGCCGAAGTGCGCGGCAGGATCCGCGCGCTGGGCAACGTGAATGTGGGCGCGATCGAAGAGTACAAGGAAGTTAAAGAACGGTACGACTTCATGAAAGCACAGGTCACCGATGTGGAGAAATCCCGCGCGGAGCTGAACCGAATGATTGCCGAGCTGTGCAGCGAAATGCAGGAGATGTTCACCGCCAGCTTTAAGGAGATCAACCGCAACTTCGGTGCGATCTTCCGCGAGCTGTTCGGCGGCGGTTCGGCGAGGCTCTATCTTTCGGATGAGAACGATGTGCTGAACTCCGGCATTGAAATTCAGGTTTCGCCCCCCGGCAAGGTCATCAAAAACCTGTCGGCTCTGTCCGGCGGCGAACAGGCGCTGGTGGCCATCAGCATTTATTTTGCCATTCTGGCCGTCAACCCGTCGCCGTTCTGCATCCTGGACGAAATTGAAGCTGCACTGGACGATGTGAACGTTACGCGCTATGCGCAGTATCTGCGCCGCATGACCGAACGCACCCAGTTCATCGTTATCACCCACCGCCGCGGCACCATGGAAGCAGCTGATGTGCTGTACGGCGTGACCATGCAGGAGGATGGTGTTTCCAAGATCCTGCGCCTTGACCTTGAAAACGTTTCCGCTGATCTGATCAGTTAATTCAAAGGAGGAACCGCCATGGGATTCTTCGATATTTTTAAGAAAAAGAAGAAAATGAGCGATGGCCTGGAAAAAACCAGAACGGACTTTTTCCAGAACATCGTCAACACCTTGACCAGCTCTGTTATTGATGATGACCTGTATAATGATTTGGAAGAGCAGCTGATTCTGGCCGATGTCGGCCCCAGCTGCGCGGTGCGTTTGGTGGACGAGCTGCGCGACGAGGTGGAAATCAACGGCCTGCATACCGGCCAGGAAGCGCTGGATGCCCTGCGCGATATCATCCGCCGCGAGGTAAGCCCCAAAACTGACCTGGACCTGAGCGGCAAACCGGCGGTTATTCTGGTTGTGGGCGTGAACGGCGTGGGCAAAACCACCACCATTGCCAAGCTGGCTTATCTGTACAAGGATCTGGGCAAGCGGGTCATGCTGGCGGCAGGCGATACCTTCCGCGCAGCGGCCAGCGAACAGCTGGAAACCTGGGCCGACCGTGCCGGGGTGCCGCTGGTCAAGGCGGGCGAGGGCGCTGACCCCGCAGCCGTGATTTTTGATGCGGTCAAATCCGCCACGGCCCGCGGCTATGATATGGTCATTGCCGATACCGCAGGCCGCCTGCACAACAAAAAAGGCCTGATGGACGAACTGGCAAAGATCAGCCGCAGCGTGAAAAAGGCCAGCCCGGATGCCAGCCTGGAAGTGCTGCTGGTGCTGGATGCCATTACCGGCCAGAACGCCATCAGCCAGGCGCAGGAGTTCTGCCGCGCCGCCGGTGCCACCGGCGTTGTGCTGACCAAGCTGGACGGCACCCCCAAGGGTGGCTGCATCATCGGTGTGCACGAAAAGCTGGGCCTGCCCATCCGTTTTGTGGGCGTGGGGGAAAAGATCGACGACCTGATCTTCTTCTCCGCCACCGATTTTGCCGAAGCCCTGCTGCCGGAGGTTCCGCAGCATAAAAAAGAGGAAACGGAGCAGGCAGGGGAGGAACAGGCATGATCGTTTGTGCAGCTACCAACAATGCGGGCAAGCTGAAAGAGCTGCGCCGCATCCTGACCCGCTGCGGCCACGAGGTAAAAAGCCTGCGGGAACTGGGTGTAACCCTGGACCCGGAGGAGACCGGAACCACCTTTGCGGAAAATGCAAAGATTAAGGCCGAAGCCTTTTGCAAGGCAACCGGCCTGCCCACCGTGGCGGATGATTCCGGCCTGTGCGTGGATGCCCTGAACGGGGCACCCGGCGTGTACAGCGCACGCTATGCGGGTGAGCACGGCAACGATGCCGCCAACAACGAAAAGCTGATGGCAGAGATGCAGAATGTGCCGGTGGAACAGCGCGCCGCCAAGTTCGTTTCGGCGGTCTGCCTGATCCTGCCGGATGGGCGGGAGCTGGTTGTGACCGGCGAATGCCCCGGCAGTGTGGCCCTGACCCCGGCGGGCGATAACGGTTTTGGGTATGACCCGCTGTTTGTCCCCGATGCCGTCGGCCTGCCCGGCGGCGGCACGGTACCCAACACCGCACACCGCACCTATGCCGAGCTGGCCGATGCCGAAAAAGACGCCATCAGCCACCGCGGCCGCGCCATGGAAAAGCTGGAAGCCGAGCTCGCCGCATTTTTGGGCGAATGAGCCGCAGAGAAAAACTGAATAGAACGATTTGATTTTGACTGAACAATAAGGAGCGAACAATGTCTTTGACAAGCAAACAGCGCGCCGCACTGCGCGGCATGGCCAACACCATGGAGCCGGTTTTCCAGATCGGCAAGGGCGAAATTGATGAAACGCTGATCAAGGGCGTGGATGACTGCATCAAAGCCCGCGAGCTGATCAAGCTGAAGGTGCTGGAAAACAGCGAGTATGATGCCCGCGAGGCTGCCGACATCCTGTGCGAAGCCATCCATGCAGAGTGCGTGCAGGTGATTGGCCGCAAGTTTGTGCTGTTCCGCAAAAAGCCGAAGGAATCTGCTTATGCGGAACTGCTGAAAAAGTAAGATGAAAGCACTGCTATTTGGCGGCACATTTGACCCGCCCCACGCCGGGCACATGAACAACCTGCGGGCCGCCATGCAGGCGGTGCAGCCGGATGTGGTGCTGGTTATGCCGGCGGGCATCCCACCCCACAAGCACGCCAGCGCAACGCCGGGCGAACTGCGCCTTGCCATGTGCGAATGCTTTAAGGCGCTTGGCCCCCAGGTGCAGGTGAGCCAGTGGGAAGTGGACCGCGCGGGCCGCAGCTATACCTATAATACCGTCAGCATGCTGCAGGAAAAGTATCCCGGCGCTCAGCTGTATATGACAATTGGCAGCGATATGCTGGAAACATTTGATGAATGGTACCGCTGGCGGGAAATTTTGGCTATGGTCACCCTGGTGGTGCAAAGCCGGGAACCCGGCGATGGCGACGCTCTGCGTGCAGCAGCCCAAAAGCTGGAAGAAGCAGGCGGGAAGATCATGTTTGCGGATGCCCCGGTGCTGGAGTGTGCCTCCAGCGATATCCGCGCAGGAAAGTATCCCCCTGCCCGGCTGAAGGAGCTGCTGCCCCCGCCGGTGGCGGATGTGATACACCGGAACGGGCTGTACGGCAAGCTGATTTGAAGCCATAGATAGGGTACAATAAAATAGGGAAAGGATGCGGATCTTGATGACAGTGGACGAAGCAAAAGCGCTGGTAAAAAGCCGTTTGAGCGAAAAGCGTTACAAGCACACCATAAATGTAAAAAAAATGGCAGTCAAGCTGGCAAAACGCTATGGCGCGGATGAGGAAAAGGCCGCATTAGCGGCACTTTTGCACGACAGCGCGAAAGAACTGCCCAAGGCAGAGATGTTGCAGATTTTTGCTGACAATGCTATAATAGCTAAAAATGCCGCCAAGCGCCCTGCGCCGGTGTGGCATGGGTACGCGGCCTCGGTTTTGTGCCAGACACAGTGGGGTGTGACGGACCCGGAAATTTTATCTGCCATTGAGTGCCATACCACCGGCAAACAGAACATGAGCCTGTTGGACAAGATTATTTACATGGCGGATATGACTAGTGCCGAACGGGATTACCCCGGTGTGGAGGCGCTGCGTGCCGAGGAAATGCAGAACCTGGACCTGGCGCTGTGCCATGCACTGGAACAAAGCATTGCCTTTGTGCGCGAAAAAGGCAACCCACTGGACCCCGATACCGTTGCCGCACTGGATGATGCCCGCGCGGCCTGCACCCGATAAAGGGGCAGGCACTGCCTTTTGCGGGTGTGCCGTAACCGAATAAGATGAAAGACCAGTTCCCATCGTTTGAATAAAAGGGAGGAACGTTATGAGCGAGATCCGCAGGGTAAACACCGGCGATGCGCCGCGCAATGTCTACCATGCTGGTGACGCGCCGCGCACGGTGAACACCGGGCGTACTGTGAAAACAGGCAGTGCGTTGAATCAGGATGAGTACGAAGCTGCCCGCCGCCGTGCACAGCAGCTGTGCTGCAAAAAGCTCCCACAAAAGGGTCGTCCAGCGGTGCTTCATCCGCATCACCTCCTGTTTTGCACAGTTTACCGCAGTGCGGTGGAAAAACAGGGCGAAGGGTGGCAGACAAAGCAGCAATGTTCTTGTGTATTTCTTCTTCAGTTCTGGTCGTGACTTTTGCCCACCCAGCTGCACACCACGCCGCACACAAGGCTGGTGGTAACACCGGCCGCAGCGGCGGTCAGCCCGCCGGTGAGGATGCCCACAGCACCTTCTTCCTGCAGCGCGGTGCGCACCCCTTTTGCCA
>OLQB01001454.1_pt1 | contig 16938 bp, 9 predicted proteins | sample 1672681 | NCBI WGS metagenome assembly OLQB01 (sample SAMEA3136713, study PRJEB25190) | human gut metagenome | reverse complement strand
ATTACTGATTAGTTCTTTATTTTCTTTATCGAGAAGAACCTTTTCTTCTGCGGACTCTTTCAGCCGCCGTCTCATCTCCTCAAAGTCCCGGCACAATTCTGCAAATTCATCCGTCCCGTCTACTTCCAGCACAAAGTCCAGATTGCCCTCTTTTATATTTTGCGTCGCTTTTCGTAATTTAACCAGCGGAGCTGCCACACTTCTGTATATCCAGAGACCGATGGAAACACTTGTAAAAATCAATATCACAAGCGCGGTAAAAAAAAGATCCTTCGTCATGATCTGTATACTTGTCTGACTGCTTTCGGTATCCGCAATCGTAATATCATATGCACTTTCCTGCACGGTATCACTGCTCGATGAATTGTGGTGCTGCGCCTCACTAATTCCAAACAGCGTAGCCGCCAGCAAAAGCATCGGCATCAATATGATCATCATAAAGCCTACAATGATTCTGTTTTTTAATTTCATGTTATTTATTCACCTCTTAAGATAATCAGCGGACGCACACCGGTGCCTCCTCGATATGCAATGAAAAAAATGAACGCATATTACGAACCATTTGTTCGATATATATGCGTTCATTATATCATATCACTATATTCTTATCTCTAAATTTTCTATTAAATCAGTAAAAAGAGTTTATTCTTTATCCCTGTTCTGTTTCTTAGAGATATTTTTTGAGGTCTTCTACTTTGTCCATTTTTTCCCATGGAAGATCCACATCTGTACGTCCAAAGTGACCATAAGCTGCCGTCTGTTTGTAGATTGGTCTTCTCAGGTCAAGCATACGAATGATTCCAGCCGGACGAAGGTCGAAATTCTCACGGATAATCTCAACAAGTTTTCCATCAGAAACTTTACCTGTTCCAAATGTATTTACATTGATGGAAGTCGGTCTTGCAACTCCGATTGCGTAAGAAAGCTGGATTTCGCATTTATCAGCCAGTCCTGCTGCTACAATATTTTTTGCAACATAACGAGCTGCATATGCGGCAGAACGGTCAACCTTTGTGCAGTCCTTACCGGAGAAAGCACCGCCACCGTGACGTCCTGCTCCACCATAAGTATCAACAATGATCTTACGTCCTGTCAGTCCACTGTCACCGTGAGGTCCACCGATTACGAAACGTCCTGTCGGATTGATAAAGTATTTTGTATCATCATCTACCATGTCTGCCGGAATGATTGCATCAAAAACATATTTCTTAATATCTTCATGAATCTGTTCCTGAGTAACTTCCGGATCATGCTGTGTAGAGCATACAACTGCATCGATACGGATCGGTTTGCCCTCTTCGCTGTATTCTACAGTTACCTGAGTCTTTCCATCTGGTCTTAAGTATGGCAGTGTTCCGTCTTTACGAACTTTTGTAAGCTGACGTGCAAGTTTATGGGCCATGTTGATTGCATATGGCATATACTCCTCTGTCTCATTAGAAGCATATCCGAACATCATACCCTGGTCTCCGGCACCGATCGCGTCTATCTCATCTTCACCCATTTTTGCTTCGAGAGCTTTGTCTACACCCATTGCAATATCTGCCGACTGCTCATCAATTGCAGTGATAACTGCACATGTATCTGCATCAAAGCCATATTTGCCACGGGTATAACCGATTTCTCTTACAGTATCTCTTACGATTTTCTGGATATCAACATAAGCACTTGTAGTGATCTCACCCATTACAAGTACAAGACCTGTTGTAGTTGCTGTCTCGCATGCAACACGTCCCATTGGATCTTCTTTCATAATTGCATCAAGAATAGCATCAGAAATAGCATCGCACATTTTGTCCGGATGGCCTTCTGTTACTGATTCAGAAGTAAATAAAATTTTCTCTTTTTCCATTGTTAAACCTCTTTCTGTAAATAATCAGTTAATTTATGTTCTACGAATTACTCCATTGCTTCGCAATTCTCGTAATTCTGCAATCATTCGGAATCCACAGATTTTTTTCAAAAATCGCTACTTCCTCATGATTGGGCGGCTTCCAAATTCAAATGCCTATACGTGCAAGCACGAACGGCATTATGACTTTTTCAGCCTGTATAACAAAAATAAAGACAGCCCCAACAATAGGACTGTCTTGAATTCAATTTCAATCCTCTTATTGTTCGATGACTCGCTCAGGTTGGCACCTTCCTCATAAAAAGGGGTTGCCGTGGCTTCACAGATCCTTTGTATCTCCACCACTCTGAATAAAAGGCTATCTTTTATGAAATTTACTGCAACACATACAATATACTTATCATACCAAAATGTCAAGAGCAATTTTCGAGAAAAAATATCACCCGCTGCTTTTTCATCCCCAATACGTAAATATTCCAAAAAAAGAACCGGGCATCCACATCGCCCGGTTCTTCCATCGATCATCCTTCAGAATGATCCGTTATTTATTTTTTCTTCTTTCTCTTAACTCCATAAGCTGCACCACCGCCAACAATGATCGCTGCTGCAAGGATTCCAACCCATACGCCGATCGGTGTATCATCGCCGGTCTTTACAGAACGTCTTGCTGTACCGCTGGTATCGTTCGGAGCAGTTCCGCCCGCTGTGCCGTTATTCGGGATCGGAGTGATCCGATCATTTCCACCATGATTTCCACCAGGTGTAGCAGTCGGAATCGGTGTCGGCTCAGAAGAAAGACTGTTGGTGATCTCCTTTGTTACAGTATATCGGTTATCATTATTCAGTGTAACCTCACCCTGACCGGTAACTGTATACTTAAAGGTATCATCATCAACCGGATTTCCATCCTTATCCGTCTCCAGAACAGTATAAGTAACACTGTTGATCTCCTGATCTGTTGGAAGATCCACTGTTACCTGAACACTACCATTCTGTTTCAGAGTCACTACCTTCTCAAGCGTCAGCTCACCGTTACTCTCAGTGGAGAACAAACCAGCATAGAACGTATCATCCACAGTAGAAGCAACACCATCAATCATCACATTCTTCTTAATGTTGATATATCCGTTACGGCTAAATACATCGGAAATCTTTGTATAATAGTTATTTACATAAGCCGCAGCCTCAGTAACACCACTATCTCCACCGATCACAACCTGATTGGACTTCTCTTCACTCTCACCATTCGGCTTCGTTACATTGTAGTAGTAAAGATTCTCATCATCCACCTTGATCTTCGTATTCTGCTGAAGAAGATTTCCATCCTCATCCAGCTCAAATACATAATAGGTGCCATCCGGAACATCCGTCCATGTAGCTGTACCACTGGAAGCATTCTGGATATGGATTTTCTGCATTTCTCCGTAACGGGCCTCTCCATCCGGATCAAGGTAAAGCCCAACATTATAAGTTACATCCTCCTTCGTTTCCAGAGGAATCACATTGTCGTTCTCATCAACATTATAGATCCTCTTCGTAACCTGGATCTGTGTATGCTTCTGCGGATTACTTACAGACTTCGGATAAGCCTGTACATCGTACATCCAGCCCTGCTCCTGATCTGCAAAAGGAACGGAGATCAGCATCGGTGAAACCATAACACTGCTGTTTCCATCTGTCTGCACCACCAGGTACATACCCTCAGCCAGATCAGCGAAAGTCATATTCCCCTCTGCATCAGAGGACTTGGACATACCCCACACATCCACGATTCCGCTGACGATCATAGCCGCCAGCTTCTCTGCCGCTTCATACCAGCCATCAGCCGTCGTGATGGAATCAAAATCGATTGCTGCGGCAGCCAGTGCCTCATCCAACACGAAATGCACATTGCCATCAAAATTCACACTGCCAACCTTGTAGATCGTCAGCCCTACATCCGGCAGCGGAGTCTGGTTTCCCTCCTCATCCGCCTGCTGAACCGTCAACGTCAGATTACCTGTTTTTCCAGCTTCATAATCCCCGGCGAAAACCGGCTGCAAAACACTCGTGACCAGCATAGCCGTCAGCATCAGAACAGCCAGAAGGCTCCGGAATATTTTCCCTTGCTTTCTTCTATTTTTCATCGCTCTCTGCCTCCTCTTTCCTTTCTGAAAGCTGCTTCTTTTTCCGTTTTTTGTCCCTATGACGGACGATCAGATAAATCAGCAGGATCAGAACAACAAGCACTGCAGCGCCGCCGGCCAGAACCCTCTTCGGATCCACAACAGCAAGCTTCTGCGGTATCGTTTCGTCATTCTTTGTATCTTCCACCACATATTTCGTCCGCACTCCCCGGACAAGAAGCCTGTGGGTGTTAACTCCATAAGGGGTACACGTGATCAGAGTCACATGATCTTCACCCTCGATAATATCCAGGTCACTGGTCTCATCCGGAAGCACCGTCTTGATCTGATCCACCTTGTAGGCCAGATGCTTGCCAAGAATGTGCAGGATAAAAATATCTCCCTTTTCCATCTGATCCAGATCTGTAAAAAGCTTCGCATTAGGAAGACCTCGATGCGCCGCCAGAACCGCATGGGTGCTCTTGCCTCCGATAGGAAGACTGGTGCCCTCCACGTGGCCCACACCCTTTTCCAGCACGGTCTTGCTCAATCCGTGATAGATAGCCAGCTTCGCTTTGATCTTCGGGATCTCGATACTGCCCATCAGTCCGTCACCGTTAGGATCCAGGACTCCGTCATAGGGATGACTCAACTCATAAGTATCCTCTTCCTCAAAAGCATCTACAATGGCATTCACCGGATGCTCGGCATTATACTCCTTCGCCTCTTTCCACAGCCTGTCATAGTCATTGTCCGAAAGCTCCGTTACCGCTTCCTCGTACTTACTGACCAGCTGGGCGTTACGGTACTGGTTCCACATATCACTGATCGTAGGATAAAGGAACACCCCCGCCCCCGCCAGAAATACCAAGGCAATAAAAATGTTCAGGACAACATTACTCTTTTTCTTTTTTTTCTTTTTAGCCATAAATCATTTCCTGCGTCGTTTTTTGTTCTGAACAGAATTGATACCGGCAACCAGGATCACCGCGATCACAATTCCGATCACAACACAGAGAGCAAGCATCGGAAGCGTTGGATTGGTGATTCCGGTAACCTTCTTCTCTGTTTTCTGAACCGCCTTCGCAGCCTTCATCGGAACTCTGTGTCCCCTCACCAGAAGTCTGTGCGTATTCACCGCATAAGGCGTACACGTAACCAGCGTTACATAATCATCCCCATCCGTGATACCCAGAGACTCTGTCTGCTCCGGAAGAACGGTAAGAATCTGATCCACCTCGTAGGCAAGAGTCTTACCCAGCACATGCAGGTAAAAAACATCTCCCTCTTCCACAAGATTCAGATCTGTAAAAAGTTTCGCACTTGGAAGTCCTCTGTGTGCCGACAAAATACAATGGGTACTCTTGCCGCCAACCGGAAGACTGCTGCCGAACAAATGACCTGCACCCTTCTCCAGAGACTCATCTGTCGTGTAATGATAGATTGGAATGCTCACATCGATCACAGGAATCTCCACATACCCCATCATTCCATCACCATTCAGGTTCAGAAGAGACTCATATGTACTGTCCGTCTGTCCATCCCTCACGGAAAAAGCATCCGGCACACTTTCCTGCTTGATCTGTTCGTTATACTCCTGAGCTGCCTTCCACATACTGTCAATCTTCTCCGAATTATCATCCGAAGAAACACTGCTGCTATAATTACTGATCAGCAGGCTGTCCCTGTACCGGTTCCAGGCATCACTGACCATTGGATACAGCAGTATGGACAACCCTATCAGAAACAGCAAACCAAGTCCAATATAATTTTTCTTCTTATTCTTTCTCATAGGTTTCTCCATACTGTTGTATTTACCACTCCCGGCCCCCGAAAGGGCCGGGCGGTAAAAGATTTACTACTTTGTTTTAATACTTGCTTTGTCGTTGCTTATAAATAATTTTTGAATTGAATCGATCCGGCAATCAAACGATTACTCCTCAGATCCTTTTCTGCGGCTGATGAAGAAAGCACCAGCAGCGCCAGCCATAACTACAACACCGATGATAGTGAAGAGGTATGTTCCCATGCCACCTGTGGATGGAAGGGAGTTGAGTTTTGTATCATTTAAGTCACCTTCATTATACAATTTAGCTGTAGCAACTTCTCCGTCTACAGTAAGTGTAAGTGTCTTACCATCTGTATTAATAGAATATCCTTTTGGTGCTTTTGTTTCTTCAAAGTGATAAGAACCAACATCTAAACCTTCTACGTCAATATAACCATTTGCATCTGTCACAAGTTTTGAATCAGCATCTTTTGTATCTGGAGCATATTTATATTTTCCAGTTTTTTCTTCCTTTACGAATGTTAACGGTACTTCTTCTCCATCTTTATACAATACAAACTCAGCACCTTCCAATGCTTTATTTATATCACCATCGCCATATTTCATCAGAACTAATTCTCCAGTAAATAACTTAACTGGAACATTATTTCCGCCGTAATCTACACCTGCTGCATGGCTACCTGCTTTATTTTCTACTGTTGTTTCATTTACTTTTGCTGTATAAGTAACTGTAATTTTCTTTCCAGCATTCGGATTAGCTGTATCTGCAACTAATTTACCTAAATCAACAGTAAATCCATTGCCTTTATCATTTACTACGATTTCACCAACCTGGCCATTTTTGCCTTCCATTGTTACACTATTAACAGCATTTGGTCCTGTTAAATAGTAATCAGCACCAGTAATTTTATCAGTGATTGTAAATGTTCTGTTCTCTGTATTTGCTGCATCAATAAAAGGTACGTATGCGTCGATTGTATAAGTTACAATATCTCCAATTGCTACTACATGATCGGCATCTTCTGTTGTTTTATCTACAGATGTTGAAGATTTTTTAGCAATTACTTCTGTACCTGATAACGCTGGATATGGCTCGCCAAATCCTACATAAGCAGTTGCTGTTTTATAAGTATAGCCTTCCTCTTCTGCTTTAATTGCATAAATACCAGCTTCACTTACTTCAATTTTTGTCTTATCTGTTAATGTTGTAAATCCAGTAAGTGCTGCAACTTTACTTAATGCTAAGTCAATATTTGCTGCTGTTACATTTGCTGCTGTTACGCCAGTTGGTAAAGCAACATTAGTATCTTTAAACTTAATTAATCCCCAGATAACTTTCTGCTGTGCATCAGCGGAATTGGTCATTCCTAATGCTTCTGTGAAGCATGCTCCTGCTCCATTCACAAATGCCCAACCAGAAGTTGTGCTCTCATCCTTTTGAATGATCTGCATACACTCAACACTGTCTGCCGTATTAAAACCTGTAAGTTTAATTGTAGCATTTCCATCTGCAAATACCGCTGTGCACATAGACAGTACCATAACCGCTGCCACTAATAATGCACCAATCTTTTTTAATAAATTTTTCATAAGGTTTGCTCCTTTCTTTCTCTGCATTTTTCTTTTTCGCCCTTCATCGGCCATTTACAATTAATGTGTTACGATCTCTTTGCTTCTTCCTCCCTTCGTTTATTCTTTATAAACAACAGGAGTGCAGTTGCAAGAATCGCTACACCACTGATTGTAAATCCATAGGTTCCCGGACCACCGGATTCTGGTAAGGAATAAAGTTTAGCATTTTTGATTGTTAAAACTTTATTCGTTTCATCCAAAGTCCACATCTCACTACTATTTGCTGCCTCACCATTTTCATTAACAAGTTCTACTTTTCCTAATGAGATTTTGAAACAAATACTGCTACCCAGTATTGAATATCCCTTCGGAGCGATAATCTCTGTCAGCCTATAAATACCCGATTTCAATTTGGTCAGTTCAATATCTGAATCCCCATTGATTACTTTTATACCATTCTGAATAGTTTTCCAATTATCACCATTTTTTATTTCCAAATTAAATTCAGAACCTGTTAATAGATGATTTTCTGTATCTGTCTTCTTCAGATCCAGTTTTGTTACTGCTTCGTTTGTGTAGGAAGCAACACCCTTCACACCACCATCAGTTTGTTTATACGTATAATTCTTAATGACATTATTTTTATCCGTGTCATAACCAAGTCTGAAAGTCAATGATTTGGATGTATCTGATTTAGAGTTTTCGCAATCTGTCTGCCCGTCAACCTCAAATGCTTGAATTGTATATCCATCTGCTTCTACTTCCGTTACAGTGTAATATCCTCTTGGAAGATTCTCTAATTTTGCAACTCCACTAGTCTGATCAGCTTCAACTATCACCTTCAGCGGCCTACCAGAAACAGCATTTCCATCTGAATCCTCTACATTAAATTTAAACGTTCTGGCTTCTGTAGACGCTTCTGTCACATTCTTTATAATCTGAATCTGACCGCTGATAACATTGATTTTATAAATACCATATAGATTGTTATTACCAGGATTTTTCGCTGTCTCAGTTCCCACGAAATGTCCGTCTGTATTAGTTTTACTCGTATCCGTTGATTCTGTTGGAGCAGTATAAGTTACTTCCAGATAATACTCAGTTCCATCATTAAGTGCAGTTTTTATTTCAGACTCATCGATGTTTGTTCTAACACCGTTGTCTTTTTTAAACCACTGTAATTTAATTAATGATGTACCATCCTCTTTTTTAGAATCTGTTTCGTTTACTGTACCATCTTTGTAAGATGTTGGTTTACTAGTGGCAAACAACTCATTCCGAATTTGCTCATCCATTGGTACGGAATCACCTTTGTAGATAGTAATCTCTTTATCCTTAACTACCAGATTAACTTTGACATTAACCGTAGGCTGATCCAATACTTTCTTCAAATCTCCTACGCTAATCTTAGAATCAGGGGAGACGTTGGTAGGAATATTGTTACCACCGATGAAACTATCTTTTGCTTTTACAGTAATGGTTCTACTCCAGCCATTTGTACCATCTGTCGTGTGTTTAATGGTCTGATCAGTCCACTGTACCTGATAAGTACCGTCATTACGCTTTGTTACAATCCCACCATTCTCTAATGTATATTTCCCACCTTCGAAATTGGTTTCGGTGATAACATTACCTCTATCTACAATTTCAAATCTACTGTCGATCACATCAGTAATTGTTGCACCGGTAATGTCAACGTTCTTATTAATTGTACTACTGATACTCTGGAAAATTTGTGTAAGCGATGCTGCATCATCTGCTGTTTTTGCGCAATCTGATGATGAAGCAATTCCTGGATACTTTTTACCATCATACGTACCACCAGACAAGAACGTCTTCGCGCGATCTCCTTCATCATTAAGTGCAAAGCCTATGGTGTATACTGTATATGGATTTTTTGCATTATCCACATTATTTCTTAGGCCTGTTTTTAATTCGCCTGCCTGAGTTTCAGCATTTTTTTTTGCATTACTATTCCACTTATTACCTCCGCCAGTCGGCTTACCATCGGTGAACAGAACCACATACTTAGGATTTGTATCAACCATAGCATCCAACTTGTTCTTTGCATCCTCAAGTCCTACCGCAGGATCCGTACCTCCATTCGCCTTCAAATCTTTAACGAAATTCTTAAGTTCCGTTACCTTTGCACTATCTGCAGTACCTACTTCTCCCAGACTTACAGATGTTCCATGATTACCATATGGTCTATTGTAGTCGTCAGTACTGCTAAATACAGTAATACCTATTTTACTATTCGGAGATTTCTTCGCTGTATCATCTATAAACTGATTTACAGCATTCTTAAGTGCATCAAGCAGGGTTTCTGTTGTGCTAGTTCTTGTATATATTTTACAATTATTATATTTGTCTTTCGCTGCATCATCTGATGAACCCCTCGGACCCACACGCCATCCTTTGTTATAATAAGAAGAATACCACATCTCCTTATAAGAACCATCCACCTCAATATAATACGTTACATTACGATTTAGAAGCTTCTTGTCATCTCTTGCTTCAGAAGTATTATTAGCAACAAATGTGTATGAATAAGAAGTAATATCCTCTCCCATCGATCCGGACACATCCAATACCAACATGATATCTGCCACAGACGTTTTCGTTTCAATTATGGAACTTGTACTTGTGGATGTTGCGTTAATGGTAATGTCGTAGGTTCTCTGATCCCAGTCTTTCACTTTAGCCGTTTTGCTAGTCACCATACTGGAGTTGATAATTTCTTCCGGAGTCTCATTCAGAATTTTATTGTCTTTAACTGCTGTTCCTGAACTGTTTTTTAATGTGGTTGTAACATTATTATTTTCTTTTGTTACCGTTACCGTCCATTTTTCATTGGAAGTAACATATCCCACTGGCGCCTGAATCTCTTTCAGATAATATGTTCCTGCTCTCAGCTTATCAAATGTAACTTTTCCGCTATCATCAGATGTAGCTGTTGCAATCTGTGTTGTGCACTCTTCGTCATTATAAAGAGTAAATCTTGCATCGCTAAGTCCAGCACCTTTTTTATTAACTTTTCGGAAATTCAGAGTTCCAAGCGCATCCGTTGTTACCTGTGAAATTGTTACGTTTGGAAGGGTAAAATTCATGTAACAGTTAGAAGCACCTGCTCCTCGTTCCATATAAAGAACCGTTAATGTATGTGTAGATTTATCTCCTTTATCCAAATAATCCCTCAAGTTCACAGTTTTAGTTGCCGCATTATGAATTCCACCTAAATCAATGATAATCTGCTGATTTTCTTTTCCTCCATCCATGACAACCCACATATCGTCATCACCGGTAAAAGAATAATTTAATGGACCTACATAATCACCAATGTTGAACTCCATGTCATAACGCATTCCAAAATAATAATTATGTTCTTTACCATCATTCCCAAGTGCACTTTGCGTTTTTCTAGTATATCCTTTCTCATACTTTGAAGCCACAGTATCTAATGGAAAGAAATCTTCTCCCGAATTTTCCTTTTTATTTAACTTATACTGTGTTGTTACGTTAGTGCCACTTCCATCTGTTACACCCGTTAATGTATATGTGTCACCACTTCTTTCAAAATTCAAATTATAATCTTTATATACTTTTCTTAAGTAATTGTCTTTTGAATTTCCTGCCAGTAAATCAGTCTCATTAAAAAATCCTGGATCTGGATAATTAAATTCTACATTGCCATTTTCATCTAGTCCCTTCAACAAATCAGTAATAACATCTTTGCCTCCAGTCCATAAGTTAACCGTTTTGTTACCCTTTTGCCAAGTATATTGATATGGCGTATAGTTTTGATCTGCTAATTTTCCATTATGGGTTTCACCCATACTTAACTTCTGATTACTGTCTGGATCACTATAATTACTCTTCTGATTAATGGAATAATAAGTACTTCCACTCTCTCCGGCCTTTACCGTATAATCATAAAACGTAGGTGCACCGGCGAATGTTCCAGTGGTAGGAGTATAATATACTTTAACCGTAGCATCCTGTGCTAATTCAATATCACCTGCCGCTACAGTATTCTCTTTTCCATCTATAACTACTTTTACTTCCTTGATATCCCAGTTTGTAGCCTTCTTACAATCAAATTTCTGCCCAACTGAAAGTTCTTTATCAACATCATCTGCATAAATCTTCTCTCCAGTTGTTGCGTCATAATGCTCTATTGTAACTTTTATCTTATCGTCACGCTTATTACCAACGATTACATAAGTCGAAAAATGCGTAGTCTCGAACTCAACATCACCATTCTTGGCAACGCTGCCATCCATATTTTCAACGTTATCATTCTCGTCTACGTGATATACATCTGCATCCTTGATTTTCTTCTCATCATTCAGAGATACAGATACCTTCACTGTAGCACCCGGCTGAACTTCTTCGCCGTCCACCAGGAATTTGATATCGTAGGAATGGATCTTCTCGATGGCTTTCTTTTCTTTGATCGCTTCTTCTGTGATCTGGTCTTCGGCTTCCTGGCTGAGCTCTACCGGTGTTACGGAAAGCTCTGCGTTGTCCGGAAGGTCTGCCGGATCGGTAAGAGTAACCTTGACATTGACCTCGTCACTCTTGTAATCATATCTGGTGATCTCAGGCTGAATTTCTTCTTCCTGCACATCCTCAGGCTCTTCTGCCTCATCACTGCTGTCAACAACCTGTGCCATATCACTTCTTATGTAAGCCTCGGTTCCTTCCCAGGAAACCTTGTACCAGGTTGCTCCGTCCTCTGCTGTTACGGTATCCAGAAGTGTGAGCTGTGTTCCTGCGTTTACAGTTGCCAGAACCTCTGCCTCGATAGATGGGCTGACACGAAGATTCGTATCGTCTCCCAGAACCTCGATCAGGCTTGTCTCACCATTCTCATCTGCTGCCGGAACCTCCTCCGGGCTCGCAATATCCTCTGCCGGTTCTTCCACCACATCCGGATCCTCAGCCGGCGCCTCGGTAGGTTCAGCATCCGGATTCTCTATCGGAGCCTCTGTCGGCTCAACTGCCGGCTCCTCAGAAGGCTCTGCCTCAGGAGTTACCTCCGGATTCTCTGCTGCCGGTGTCTCAGCTGCATCCTGCTCAGGCTCGTCCGAAATATCCATTCCGTCCGTAAGCTCCTCTGATGCGATAGGCACCTCGTCCTCATTACCGGAAACAGCTTCCGCCTCAACCTCTGCTGTCTCAGGAGAATCCCACATAACGGCAAAAACAGCTGCGTTGCCAGTCTCAACCTGAAGTGTCTGGATCTGTTTGCCCTCGTTGACATTCAGAACCTTCAGATCCTCGTTGGCCTGTAAGGTGTTAACATCAGTATCACCGGTACTGCTGTTATAATGAAGCTTCTCAACGGTTACACTCGTGCTGGCTGCATCGGTAAGCTCCGGTGCTGCCGGTGTCTTGTACTCAAAAGTTACTCTGACTCTGCCGTTCGGCTCGACTCTGTTTCCGTCGCCATCAGCAAAATACACATCATACGCAAAAAAACCTCTCAGGCTGCTGCCCTTGTCTGTAGCTGCTGCTGAAAGCTTCTGAGAAACTGTATCATAAGATACGGATGAATTCTCGTTTACGCTGTCAGCCTTCAATGCTGTATTCTGCGGAAGAGCTCCGTCCTCCAGTGCCTCTGCTGTTACTTTAACAGAATCATTTTCATATGTAAGCGTCGATTGCTGCGCCTGTTCCGTTTCCTCCTGGTCAGCGCTGCTTACATCCGGTGTCGATTCTTCGGCCGCTGGTTCAGATGTAATTTCGCCATCTGTAAATATATCCTCCGTTCCATCTCCGAACGCCTCACTCGCGGAGATCGTATATGCACTCGGCATACAGGATACCATCAACGCCAAAGCCACCATAAATGCCAGGAGTTTTCTGATCTTATTATTCCTTAATTTTTTCATACCTTTCCCGCTTTCCTGTGTGTGCATTAACGTGTACTGTATTTCTTATTACTTTACTTCTGTTTATATTCCTTTCTCTTAAAAAAGCTTCATGTTTTTAGCCGGTGAGTAAACAGGTTACACCTTTTCAATATTTTACCCTTATGTGATTGTAGTGTCAATATACCAGGCATTTTTGGTAAGGATATTGACATTATCAGATGCTATCGAAAATCAGTCTTCAACTCCTCCTTCTTAACTTACTCGTTTACTGGTTCTTTTCGTCTGATTTCTCCGATAAAATCTGACTATTCGTGATATTTATTATACAACACTACCAGTTGTTTTGTAAGGCCCGTTTTTTCAAAAAAAACTGTCACTATTTTAACATAAATTTCTTCAGCTCATCCCGTTTCTTGACATTCAGCTTGCAAAAGATATCCGTAAGGTAATGCTTGACAGTATTAATGGAAATCCCCAGATGCTCTCCGATCTCCTTATTGGTCCATCCCCCACTTGCCAGCATGGCAATAGAAAACTCCATCGTCGACAGCTCCCCCGTAACCTTTCTCCGGTTTTCTGGATTATGAAGCGCCATCCAGCCCCTGCTGAAAGAAATCACACCCTCCGTGATCCGCTGATACGCCTCCGGATCACGGTTCCGGATACAAGCCTCGATCAGCCCCCGCAAAAGCCCATGATGCTCAATAAAAGGCTCCAGAAACCCATCCATCTTCGCCAGCTCCCAGCTCCGGAGCATCTCCTCCTGCGCCTCCTGCTTATGCTTTCGGTTGATCGCACACACCGCCATCATACAGTGGATATACGTCATACTGATCGGATACGACCTATCCGCCATAAACAAAGCAGCCTTCCCCATCCCATAAGCACTCCATATCTCCCCGTTAAGATAAGTATGGTGCGCCATCACATACGTGGCAAAAAGCCTCAGCCCCTCAGGAAGCATCCTGCTGTACTCCCCAAAAGCAGGCATCCCATCCGTAGGCAGATGAAGCAAAACCGCCCCCACATACCCCGCCAGAAGACAGGACGCATAAACATCCTTAGGAACCTTCTTCTTCATAGCAATCTTCACACAGGACTGGATCCCCTCCATCCCCCGCTTAGCCGCCGCCACATTCCCCAGCGACAGATTAGAATACCCATACAAAATACACGCCGAAAGCTTCAGCTCAATAACCCTACTGGACAGATACCCCCTCGTGATCTCACAACACTCCTCCGCCTGCCCCGTAAAATAAAAAAGCTCAGCCCGCGCAATATTCCTCAAATCCACATCCACAAACCCCTCAACAACCTCCCGAGCCCTCCCAGGCTCAAAAGACGAATTCAAAAGCGGCAAAACCACATAATCACACATACACTCCACTCCCTCCAAAACCAAAACCCAGGCAGCCCTCAAAAAGACCACCCTCAAAAACAAACCAACAAACCTCCGAAGCCCTCACACAAGCCACATCAACACACATCCGAAGCCCATCACACACCCCACATCAACACACATCCGAAGCTCATCTCTCAACCCTCATCAGCACACATCCGAAGCTCTTCTCTCAAGCCACATCAGCATACATCCGAAGCTCTTCTCTCAAGTCACATCAGCACACATCCGAAGCTCATCTATCAAGTCCCACAAAACAGTCACCAAAACTCCGGATATCAATCAACCAGTCAATCAGTCAACCTCAACCAATCAGGCCAACCATCTTTTTCCATAATTATAATCCAAAATACTCCAAAAATAACTTTAAATATTACACAAAAACACCACACCCTATCCAAAACAGCCTCTATCCCCCAATCCCCTCACAACAAATCGCAAAAAACTCACCCCACCCACATCCAACGCAGCGCCGATGCCACACCCCGCTGGCAGCCTGTCCGTTCGTCCCTCCCTCCATTCATCCCACAAAAAAAGAGCCCCCAGGCCCAAACACCCAGGAACTCTCCCAAAACTCAAATATCCAATTATCATCAATCGTTACCAGTTGTCACCAACCATCACCCAACGCGCAACCGAAACTTCTGAATCTCCTTCTCACTGGAAACCCTCTCAATCTCAGCCCCAAGACTCCTGAGCTTCTCCTCAAAATTCTCATACCCACGCTGGATATAAACAATATCATCAACAACCGTAACACCCTCAGCAGCCAGACCCGCAATAACAAGCGCAGCCCCCGCACGAAGATCCGGCGCACTCACACGCGCCCCCGTAAGCTTCCTCACACCATCAATAATAGCAGAGTTCCCCTCCACCTTAATATTGGCACCCATCCGGGAAAGCTCATCCGCATACTTAAACCGGTTCTCAAAAATACTCTCAGTAACAATACTCGTACCCTCAGCCAAAGCCAAAGTAACCGCGATCTGCGGCTGCATATCCGTAGGATAACCAGGATAAGGCAACGTCTTCACATGCGTACGATGAAGCACATGCGGCGCACGGACACGAACCGCATCATCAAACTCCTCAACCTCACACCCGATCTCCTCAAGCTTAGCAGTAGTAGCCTCAAGATGCTTAGGAATAACATTACGAACAGTAACATCACCACGAGTAGCCGCAGCAGCAAACATAAACGTACCAGCCTCGATCTGGTCCGGAATGATCGAATACTCCGTACGATGAAGCGTCTCAACACCACGGATACGGATCACATCCGTACCGGCTCCCTTGATATTCGCCCCCATACTGTTCAGGAAATTCGCCACATCAACAACATGCGGCTCCCTCGCAGCATTCTCAATGATCGTACGACCAGTCGCCATAGAAGCAGCCATCATAATATTAATAGTAGCACCAACAGAAACCACATCCAGGAAAATATGGCTGCCATGCAGATTCTCCGCCTTGGCAACAATAGCACCATGACAGATATCAACATCCGCACCAAGAGCACGGAAACCCTTCAGATGCTGGTCGATCGGCCTGCTGCCGATATTACATCCACCCGGAAGCGGAACCTCCGCATGCTTATACTTACCAAGCAAAGCACCCAGAAGATAATAAGAAGCACGGATCTTCTTGATAAACTCATAATCCACGCTGAGATTGCCGATAGTAGAACCGTTGATCTTTACAGTAGACTTATCAATACGCTCAACCTGAGCCCCGATCTCGGAGATCGCCTCAAGCAGAACATTGATGTCCCTAACATCTGGCAGATTCTCGATCAATATAGTTTCATCAGTCATAATGGCTGCTGACAATATCGCAAGCGCCGCATTCTTCGCACCCGCAATATCCACTTCTCCAACCAGAGGATTGCCGCCTTTAATCACATACTGTTCCATAACACACCTCTATTATTTACTCCTCTATGAGCAGAAACTTTCTCTGAATTTACTGCAGGAACAAACGTTCCGCAATACCGTTTTTTAGGTCAGTTGTATATTATAACACATATTTCGGATTTGTAAAGCACTTTTTTCAAAAAAATCATATTTTTTTACAGACTCTTTTCATAGCACAAAAACGGCTGCCCAAACAGGCTGCATTCACCCACTGTATCAAATCCAAACACTGCATACGAGCGCAGAGCCTTCACATTGAGCTTGTTGACTAAAAAATGCACACTTTTGTATCCTCTCCTTGCGAGTTCTTCCATCCCAAATACCAGCATTTGTCTAGCGATTTTCTGATTCTGAAAATCCGGATGAACCGCAAGTCTTGAAAGCTCAGCCCCGGGTGCCAGTTTATGGCTCCAGCAATCAAGCCTCTCC
>OLQB01001452.1_pt1 | contig 16953 bp, 9 predicted proteins | sample 1672681 | NCBI WGS metagenome assembly OLQB01 (sample SAMEA3136713, study PRJEB25190) | human gut metagenome | reverse complement strand
AAGACAGCGGCCTCTCACGCCGTTAACGTGGGTTCGATTCCCGCACGGGTCACCAGGAAAAGCACCTTAACGTAAGCTAAGGTGCTTTTTTGTATATCTAAAACCACTCGCTAGGCGAGTGGTTCGATAAAGATTATATCGATGAGTAATGAAACTCAAACGAAGAATTTTGGAATAGTACCAGTGGGGCAATTCCAGACTGGGTTATTGGCGTATCGCCGGTAGTCCTGTATGAAAAGGTTCCATTGCAAACGAAAGACTCGCAGAAGCAGGATATTTTAGTATCCTCAGGCGCTACTACGAGTCCTTGCACTTATGCGGCTGAACCGCCGTGTACCGGTCGGTACGCACGGTGGTGTGAGAGGTCGGCGCTTTCGTTAAGAGAGCCTCCTACGCGATTCTTTTAGGTAAAAAAGCAAACAAACAGAACACTTCATTCAAATGCATATAGCGGCTATTTATTTCATACAGAGACAAATAGCGGCACAGAACAGATATAATAAAAGAAGCTATAAAAAGCAGGTATTCACGTGGAGGACGATATCGTTTCTACATGAACACCTGCTTTTTTATTTATTATTTACTGGTGGAATAAATAGTGGTAGCCAAGTATTCATCACTGACCCAACCATAAATCCCATTGTAATATACAACAACCCAGTCAGGCACATTGCTGCTATAGCCGCATTCCCATACGATGATACCGTAGGGGATATTATCCATTTTTTCATAATTTGTACCGGGACCTTTACGCATAACCAGCCCATGATCAGCAGTGGTGTAGGTACAAAGGCTATCAATTCGGCTAAGCGTTACATCTGGTGCAATGCATCCATCCGGCAGAATAACGTTGGCATTGTTTTCGGTATAATCCTGTACTTGCAGCAAGCCCCAAAGGCCATTCTGTTTTGCCCATACGCAGCCATCGCGCGCGGGGGCTAAATCTTCATATTGCCCAGCGGAAATTATCTCATTGCCGTAAACATCCAGAACTAGCTTTTGTCCGGATTGGGTTTTCACAACTACCATGCCAGATAAGTCTGCGTAAGGATATTCAACAGTTTCGTTCATGATGGACAAACTCATCTGCGGCTGATAAATGCAGGGGATTACTAAAGCACCGCTTTGGTCGCAATATCCCCAGTTACCGGTTGCATCCTTTACCGCGATTAAAGATTCACCGGCCATGCAGGCATCCTGGTAGTCGAAATCGGTTAAAATTGTACCGTTTTTATCCGCAACGGCAAAAGGTGCAGAATTGTCAACAAGATAACCGGCATATTCATCATCCCAAATGCCTTGCTGGATGCCAACCAAATCAGGAGCATACACCTGTTCGATGGGCGTGCCACTAAATGTATAGACACCAATAGCAGAACGGTAAATCTGGCTGTCACCTAAAATCCACTGGATGCCATACCCGCCGTGCCCGCCCAGCATGGTTGTAAAAGGCATTTGTTGGGCAACCAGCTCCTGGTTAATCTGTTCTTCCAGGGCATTCAGCTTCTGGTAATCGTATGTATCATCTACCCCAATGGAGAGCTCCTGCTCACCATACAGGTACGGGATGCTTTCTGACAAATCTTCCAGAAAAGCATTACAGTTGGCAGCATTAAACAGGCTCCAGCGTTCGCCCTTGCGCACAGCGTACAGATTTCGGGCAGCGGCGTAACCGGCAGTGTGGGTTTCGCGGGAGAAGAGAGGAATCATCTCGTCAAAATCATATTGCGGCGGTAACTTCCAGTTGGCATTGCTAGTGGATGGTATAGCTGTGGCAACAGCTTCACTGGTCGGGGAAAGAGCAGCGGAGGAAGCAGGTTTGTTTTCTGGCGCTGCAGCACAAGCGGTAAGCATTATTGCGGTGATAACACTGGCGAAAAATGAGAATAACTTCCTTTTCATGGCTTTTCACTCCTTGCGTAAATGATTTTTCGGTAAGATGAAGAAGTAATATAAGAAAGTGAATTCATAAACCCTATAATATCTTATTTTATCAAAAATATCTGCTAATGGGAATAGCTAACAATTCTACATGGATAAATTTGGATAGTATGACAAAGATTGCAGAACTGGAGTGAAAGTCCGAATTATGGGATGAGTGATCTGCTATAATAGAGAAAAGCAAAACGGAAGGGAGTTTGATTATGCACCAGGAGAAAAAGATGCTGGCTCATATCAGTGAAGACGGAACCCGCGTCCAAACGGTAGCGGACCATTTGCAGGGAACAGCAGTCCTATGTGGGCAATTTGCAGCAGCCTTTGATGCCCAGCAACAGGGAACTTGGCTTGGATTACTGCATGATATTGGTAAATATAGTACAAAGTTTCAAAAGCGCCTGCAAGGTGGAGAGAAAGTGGATCACTCAACGGCTGGCGCACAGGTGGCTGCCCGATATGGTCAAATCCCACTGGCTTTTGCTATTGCGGGACACCATAGCGGCCTGCCGGATGGAGGAGGCCGAAGCGATACCGCGCAGGATGCGACAATGTTTGGGCGATTGAAAAAGAGCGTTGAACCCTATACCCAATGGACGAATGAGATTAAACTGCCGTCCATACCGCCCCAGCCGGAAATGATGAAGGAAAATCGTTTTACACAGGCATTTTATACCCGGATGTTGTATTCCTGCCTGGTCGATGCGGACTATCTGGATACGGAAAACTTTATGAGCAGCCCTAAAGCGCGCGGACAAGGCCAGACAATGGATGAACTGCTGAAAAGGTTGAACCAATATACCGCAAAATGGAGCCATCCCCAGGGAACCTTGAATCAGCGCCGCAGTTCAATTTTGAGTGCCTGTACAACGGCAGGGCAAACAGGGCGGCGCGGCCTTTATTCCCTGACCGTTCCTACAGGCGGGGGAAAAACGGTAGCGTCATTGGCATTTGCGCTTTCGCTAGCTGTAAAGAACCATATGGACCGGGTTATTTATGTGATCCCTTATACATCCATTATTGACCAGACCGCGGATGTGTTTTCGGAAATATTAGGAGCAGAAAATGTTTTGGAACACCATTCAGGGGTGGACTACTCTGCCAAGGAAGATGATGAGCCGGCAGCCTACCGCAAAGCATTGGCGGCGGAAAACTGGGATGCTCCGGTGGTGGTTACCACATCCGTGCAATTCTTTGAATCACTTTACGGCAACCATGCGTCACAATGCCGTAAATTACATAACATTGCAAATAGCGTGGTCATTTTTGACGAAGCACAAAACCTGCCGGTTCCTTATTTGCGCCCCTGCGTTGCGGCAATCGCGCAGCTGGTACAGCATTACCGCGCAGCAGCGGTGCTTTGCACGGCCACACAACCAGCTTTGCAGCCCTTGTTTGATGAACTGGCGCCTGGGCTGCAGATGACGGAACTTTGCCCACATCCCAAAGAGCAATATCAGGCATTCCGGCGTACAACGCTGAAAATGCGCGGAGAGTTGGAACAAAGCCAGCTTGGCGCAGAACTGGCAGCGCAGGAACAAGTGCTGTGTATTGTAAACCGGAGAAAAACAGCACAGGAATTATACAACAACCTGCCCAAAGAGGGCAGCTACTGCCTGACAACATTGCTATACCCAGCCCATCGCAAACAGTTATTGCAGAAAATCCGGGAACGCTTAAAAGATGGGCTGCCCTGCCGTGTGATATCAACTTCTTTGATCGAAGCGGGTGTTGATGTGGATTTCCCGGCTGTGTACCGCGAGGAAGCAGGTTTGGATTCCATTTTGCAGGCGGCGGGGCGCTGCAATCGAGAGGGAAGACGCCCGGCGGAGCAGAGCTTGGTACAGATTTTCACATTGGAAGGGCAGCATGTACCGCGCATGCTGGAACAGAATGTATCCGCAACGCAAAGCGTTCTGAAAAAATATGCAGATCTGGCATCTCCGGAAGCAATCGAAACATACTTTCTGTTTTACCGTACCTTAAAAGGAGATAAAAGACTGGATGAACAGCAAATTCTGCAAGGATTCGAGCAGGATATGGAAGGGCGCATTTTCCCCTTTGCAACAGCGGCAGAGAGGTTCCGCTTAATTGAAACACCTGCCGTGACCGTATACATTCCCCAAGGGAAAGGGGAACATTTGCTTGCACGATTGCGTGCAGGAGAGGTAAGCAAAACTTTGTTCCGTCAACTGGGGCAATATGGTGTTCCGGTTTACCCGGATCATCTGAAAACGCTGGAGAATGCCGGGGCGGTTTGCCAAATCAGTGAAGGCATATGGGAATTAACGGACGGAAGCCTTTACGATAACAACACGGGCCTTGCTATGGAAGCTGAAACGGGAGCAGCCTGGTTTGCATAAAGCAAAAACGGCAGGGAGCCTGCCCTGCCGTTCTTGTGCGCTAAAGTAAAATCAACTATTTCTATCCACGGCATAAGCTGCCGACGCAACTTATTATAAAAGAAAACCGGATGAAAAGCAAACAAAAAGTATACATGATAAAAGGATTGACATTTGGTGTCAAGTAGCGTATATTGAAACTATAGCAAAAATATAAATTAAAAACAACTGAAAATAGAAATGCAAAGGAGTTGATGCAGATGATCCAGCTGGAAGTATGGGGGAATTATGCTTTGCTCTCGAGGCCTGAGCTAAAAGTCGAAAGGGTTTCATATGAAGTCCTCACCCCTTCCGCGGCACGCGGCATAGTGGAAGCAATCTATTACCACCCCGGCTTACGGTGGAAAATCCGGAAAATCTATGTTATGAACCCAATCCGTTTTACCAACATCCGTCGGAACGAAGTAAAAAGCAAAATTCTTTGTTCCGATGTACGCAGCGCGATGCAGGGAACAGGGAAAGCGCTTTACCTTGCCACGCCCCAGCAGATCGTTCAGCGTGCAGCCATGGTGTTGCAGGACGTTCATTATGTGATTGAGGCAGAATTTGAGATGACTGACCGTGCGGCACCGAGCGACAATCCGGGAAAGTTCCAGGATATTGTTACCCGGCGCATGTCCAGGGGCCAGTGTTTTCATACCCCTTATTTTGGGTGCCGTGAATTTCCTGCCGCATTCCGCGCATGGCCCGGCGGGCCAATCCCGACCATTGAGGAAACACGGGATTTGGGATTCATGATATATGACTTTGACTACACTGACCCGCAGAACATAACCCCGATGTATTTCCATGCAAAATTGGAACATGGTGTGTTGAATGTGGCAGACTGCGAGGTGTACCGATGATTTTACAGGCTTTGGTACAATACTATGAAGATTTGCTGGCCAATGGCAAAATCACGCGCCCCGGTTGGACAAGCGCAAAAGTCAGTTGGGCTTTGGAACTGGATGAAAACGGCCAACTGATGGCATTGCACCCCTTGCAGCAAGAGGAAAAGCGCGGTAAAAAAACAGTGCTTGCTCCATGTCAGCTGCAAGTTCCGGAACAGGTTAAACGCTCTAGTGGTGTGGCAGCCAATTTTTTGTGTGATAACAGTGCTTACATGCTCGGCATTGACGGAAAAGGCAAACCGGAGCGTGCAATGCAGTGCTTTGCCGCTGCAAAGGAGCTGCATCTTGCCATTTTACAAAATGTTCCCGGTCAGGCGGCACAGGCAGTGCGGAACTTTTTTATAAACTGGGACCCCAAGGCGGCGGAGCAGAATCCAGCGCTGGAACAAAGGCTCAAGGAACTTTACAAGGGTGGCAATCTGGTATTTCTGATTCGGGAAAACTATGTTCAGGACGATCCGGAAATACAGGAAGCCTGGCAGCGGCAGTGTGATAAGAACACGGATGCACCGGAAATCCGATGCCTGGTTACAGGGCAAAAGGCACCGCTTGCCCGCCTGCACCCGGCGATTAAAGGCGTGACCGGGGCACAGCCTTCCGGCGCATCGATTGTTTCTTTTAATGCGGACGCTTTTTGCTCATACGGACATGAACAGGGGGGCAATGCGCCGGTTGGCAGTTATGCGGCCTTTGCCTATGCACAGGCATTAAACTATCTGCTGGCAGACAGGGAACATGTTCAGCGCGTGGGCGATACCACCATTGTCTGCTGGGCAGCAGGCGGTGAGACCGCCTACCAGCAGGTAGCAATGGATGCATTGTTTGCCATGGATGCACCTGTCAGCGAAAGCGATGTGCGGAATGCGGTGGACAAGCTGGTCCATGGACAGAGTGTAGAGTGGCAGAACGTGACACTTGACCCACAAAGGCACTTTTATGTGCTTGGCTTGGCCCCTAATGCGGCGCGCCTCTCGGTTCGCTTTTTCTGGCAGGATACATTTCAAACGCTGCTTGATAATGTGCAGAAGCATTATGACCGCTTAGAGATTGTGCGCCCCGCTTATGATAAATTCCCGCGGCTGGGGCTGTACTGGCTGCTGCAGGAAACCGTCAACACCAATTCCCGCAGCCCATCGGCAGCACCGCAGCTGGCAGGCGATGTCTTGCGTGCAATCCTGAATAATACAAAGTACCCGGCAACCCTGCTGGATGGCGTTATGATGCGTATCCGCGCAGAGCAAAAAGTAACACGCGGCCGTGCCGCTATTATAAAAGCATACTACCTGCGTAATGAAGATCCCCGTTGCCCAAAGGAGGTATTAACTGTGGAAAATAACAAGGAAACAAATTATCAACCGTATGTTATGGGTCAGCTTTTTGCTGTGCTGGAAGCAATCCAGATGGCGGTAAACCCGGATATCAATACAACCATCAAGGACAGGTATTTTAATGCAGCGGCTTCCACGCCGGCCACTGTGTTCCCAACAATTCTGATGCTGGCGCAAAAGCATATGCAAAAAATGAGCAAGCCACAAAAGATTTATTACGATAAGCAGATCGCTGCGCTGGCGGGCGGAAAACTGGAAGGAAGCTTTCCCGCACGGCTGACCTTGCCGGAACAAGGCGCTTTTATCCTTGGCTATTACCATCAGACACAGGAACGCTATACAAAGAAAGTGGAGGAATAACAATGGCACAGGCAATCAAAAACCGGTATGATTTTGTAATTCTGTTTGACGTTGAAAACGGAAATCCGAACGGCGACCCGGATGCAGGCAACATGCCGCGTGTCGACCCGGAAACGGGATATGGCATTGTTACAGATGTCTGCTTGAAGCGTAAGATTCGCAACTATGTCGAAGTGGCCAAAGAAGATGAAGCGGGATACCAGATTTACATTAAAGATCAGGTCCCCCTGAACCGCAGCGATAAAAAAGCACTCGAATACTTGGGCATTGATGCTGATGCCAAGGATGCCCTGAAAGTCGCCAAGAAAGGTGACCCGGAGTTGGACCGTAAAATCCGGGACTTTATGTGCCAGAACTTTTATGATATCCGCACATTTGGCGCCGTTATGACAACCTTTGTAAAAGGCGCACTGAACTGTGGGCAGGTGCGTGGCCCGGTTCAGTTGAGCTTTGCACGCTCGGTAGACCCTGTTCTCCCGCAGGAAGTGACCATTACCCGTATTGCCATTACGACCGAAGCGGATGCAGAGCGAAAAGGCACTGAGATGGGCCGCAAGTATGTGATCCCGTATGGTTTGTACCGTGCAGAGGGTTATGTTTCGGCCAACCTTGCCCGCAAAACTACAGGATTCTCAGAGGATGACCTGCAGCTGCTGTGGCAGGCAATCCTGAATATGTTTGAAAATGACCACAGTGCAGCCCGCGGCAAAATGGCAGTTCGGGAACTGATCGTGTTCAAGCATGATTCGGAGCTGGGCAATGCGCCGTCCTATAAACTGTTTGATGCAGTGCATGTCACGCGTGCCGAAGGGGTAGCCTTCCCGCGCAGCTACCATGACTATGTGGTGACCGTGGATGAAAATCTTCCGGCAGGGGTAACGTGTGAGAGGCTGTCGTAATGGTTTCCCCAGATGATTACCTGCTGATGTCCGGTATCCAGCATTTCAGCTTTTGCCGCCGTCAGTGGGCGCTCATACACCTGGAACAACAATGGTCCGAAAACCAGCGCACCGCCGAAGGCCGCCTGCAGCATACCCGCTGCCATGATGTTACCCTGACGGAAAAACGCGGCGATTTGCTGATCGCCCGCGGTATGAGGGTAGTCAGCCACCGCTTAAAACTGACCGGCGACTGCGATGTGGTAGAGTTTCACAAGGATCCAAACGGCGTGTCATTGCAGGGGCGCCGCGGCCTGTGGCAGCCCATGCCCGTGGAATATAAGCATGGCCGCAGCAAGGTAAACGATGCCGACCGTTTGCAGCTCTGCGCACAGGCCATGGCGCTGGAAGAAATGCTGGTGTGCGAGGTGCCGGAAGGGGAAATCTTTTATGAAGAAACCCGGCAGCGGGAACATGTTTCCCTGACACCGGAACTGCGCAGCACCGCGCAGACCATGGCGGATGAGATGAACCGCCTGTTTGCGCGCGGCTATACCCCAAAAAGCAAACCCGGCAAGCATTGCAATGCCTGCTCACTGAAAGAGCTTTGCCTGCCGGCGCTGTATCAGCAGGCAGACCCGGCGGCGTATCTGCGGGAGCATATTGAGGAGGGCGCGCCATGAGAAAGCTGCTCAACACCCTGTTTGTCATCAATGAGGACGCTTACCTGACATTGGATGGCGAAAACCTTGTTGTTACCCGCAATAAGCAGGAAACCCACCGCTATGCCCTGCATACGCTGGAAGGCATCGTCTGCTTTACTTACGCGGGTGCCAGCCCCGCTTTGATGGGAGCTTGTGCCCGGCGGGGCATTGACCTTTGCTTTTTTGACCCGTATGGCAGATTTCAGGCCCGCACCGTGGGGGAAGAACGCGGCAATGTGCTGCTGCGTCAGACGCAGTACCGCGTGTCGGATGACCCGGCCCAGAGCTGTCGCTATGCCCGGAGCTTTATCCTTGGTAAAGTGTATAACGCACGCTGGGTGCTGGAACGCGCAACCCGCGATCATCCCCAGCGTGTCCCGGTCGAAAAACTGAAACGCACCTCCACCCAGCTGGCCGCCGCGCTGCCGCTGATACAGACCAGCGATGATCCGGAACAGCTGCGCGGCCTGGAAGGTGAGGCAGCCCAGCGCTACTTTGACTGCCTGAATGACCTGATTCTGCAGCAAAAGCAGGATTTTGTGTTTGAGGGCCGCAGCCGCCGTCCACCGCTGGACAATGTGAATGCGCTGCTTTCGTTTGCCTACAGCATGCTGGCGCGGGAGTGTGCATCCGCCTTGACCGCTGTGGGCCTGGACCCTTATGTTGGCTTTATGCACCGCCCGCGCCCCGGCCGCAAAAGTCTGGCACTTGACCTGATGGAAGAACTGCGGGCGGTTTATGCAGACCGGCTGGTCATCAGCTGCATCAATCAAAAGATCACCACGGCAAAACACCTGCAAAAGCAGGAAAATGGTGCCGTACTGCTGACGGATGATGGCCGCAAAGCTTTCCTGACCGCATGGCAGAACAAAAAGAAGGAAGAGATCACCCATCCGTTTTTGAAAGAAAAACTGCCCTGGGGGCTGGTGCCCTATGTTCAGGCGCTTTTGCTGGCCCGTGCTCTGCGCGGCGACCTGGAAGTGTACCCACCGTTTTTCTGGAAGTGAGGTGCCGTTATGTTGGTGCTTGTAACCTATGATGTCAACACCGAAACAGCCGCCGGTCGTCGCAGGCTGCGCAAAGTAGCAAAAGTCTGTGTAGACTACGGCCAGCGGGTGCAAAACTCCGTATTTGAGTGCCTGCTGGATGCCGCGCAATACACGATGTTCAAAGCAAAATTGACCGAACTGATCGATTCGGAATCGGACAGCCTGCGCTTTTATCAACTGGGAAACCATTACAAAAGCAAAGTCGAGCATGTGGGTCTGCACCCGGATTTTGATCAGGATGGAATCTTGTTTGCTTAGTGCGAGGGGAAGGCAATCATAAAATTCCCGGTTCCTTCGCACCAGAAAATATGGAAAAAACAGGGGCAGAAAGGGTAAAATACAGCCTTGCCTGTCAGCATGAAGATGCAATCCCCATAAAATTTGTTTCATATGCGCAAAAGTGCCCCACTGTTTTGTGCACTTTTGCTGTCGCTCTCCGCAAGGAGAGCGTGGATAGAAATTCTTCCGGCGCTAAAGCTGATAGCGTGTCAAAATGGTCGCTCTCCGCAAGGAGAGCGTGGATAGAAATGTGATTCTACTGGCCGTTTTGTCGAGTTCCATCTGTCGCTCTCCGCAAGGAGAGCGTGGATAGAAATGGGAACAATTTAAGTATGTTGTGCAGTGCCGGAAAGTCGCTCTCCGCAAGGAGAGCGTGGATAGAAATTTTGCTTGACATAGCATAAGTGAAGATGTATCAGTCGCTCTCCGCAAGGAGAGCGTGGATAGAAATTGGTTTATTTGGCGCTGATACGCTATCTTATTAAGTCGCTCTCCGCAAGGAGAGCGTGGATAGAAATCCCTTTCAGACCCGGCCCCCACGGTCGTGACCGGTCGCTCTCCGCAAGGAGAGCGTGGATAGAAATATCAGTCACAGCTTAAACCTCCCGTCCAGACCCAGTCGCTCTCCGCAAGGAGAGCGTGGATAGAAATGCAACGTTTCTATTGATTCTCTTGCTTCGCGTCGTCGCTCTCCGCAAGGAGAGCGTGGATAGAAATGTGTTTTTGACTTTGACTGTTCGCAACGTTTCTAGTCGCTCTCCGCAAGGAGAGCGTGGATAGAAATTTCTGTCACAGCTTAAACCTCCCATCAAGCCCCATGTCGCTCTCCGCAAGGAGAGCGTGGATAGAAATAAAAAGCTTATTAACAAGCGTTGTAAGCTCAACAGGTCGCTCTCCGCAAGGAGAGCGTGGATAGAAATCCGGTGGTTGCTGGCTCCCTGATCACTCTTGGTGGTCGCTCTCCGCAAGGAGAGCGTGGATAGAAATTCGTACTCCTGGACGCGATCCGCTGCTGTTTTGTGTCGCTCTCCGCAAGGAGAGCGTGGATAGAAATAAATATGTGGTGCAATGCCGGAAAATCTTGGGTGGTCGCTCTCCGCAAGGAGAGCGTGGATAGAAATACAAGTTGAACATCAATAGGCCGACCGTAACGAGTCGCTCTCCGCAAGGAGAGCGTGGATAGAAATTCCAACTTTATGCTGAATGCCTAAGACTGTAACACCGTCGCTCTCCGCAAGGAGAGCGTGGATAGAAATCCATTGTTCCAGCTGAACTTACAACGCTCGTCAAGTCGCTCTCCGCAAGGAGAGCGTGGATAGAAATCATGACGACATGCTCCGGTACCGTGACGCGGAGCAGGTCGCTCTCCGCAAGGAGAGCGTGGATAGAAATTTCTTTTTGGTATTCGTCCAGAATTATAATATCGGTCGCTCTCCGCAAGGAGAGCGTGGATAGAAATCTTTGCCACAGCCAGCTCCTTGGCGATCAGGTCCTGTCGCTCTCCGCAAGGAGAGCGTGGATAGAAATACACAGCGGCGAGATTTTAAGCGTCTTGGCTTGGTCGCTCTCCGCAAGGAGAGCGTGGATAGAAATCACGTACGTAATACGACTTCCACGCGTCCAAGTGTCGCTCTCCGCAAGGAGAGCGTGGATAGAAATATTAATGAGGATGTATCATATAACATAAAAGAGACCGTCGCTCTCCGCAAGGAGAGCGTGGATAGAAATCTCAACGCAATGCAAGTTGTAATTATCATAGTGAGTCGCTCTCCGCAAGGAGAGCGTGGATAGAAATACCCTCCCCGAAAATCCTATGATAGGTATTGATAAGGTCGCTCTCCGCAAGGAGAGCGTGGATAGAAATAATGCCGAAAAATGATGGGTGTTTTGCAGTGTAACGTCGCTCTCCGCAAGGAGAGCGTGGATAGAAATAATGGACGACTTAGAGCCGTCCAAAACACGAAGAGTCGCTCTCCGCAAGGAGAGCGTGGATAGAAATAGAATCAAGCGTGAACTATTTGATAATTGCGGCCGTCGCTCTCCGCAAGGAGAGCGTGGATAGAAATCGTGGATACCGGCGAGCTTGTAAAACAGTTTGACGGTCGCTCTCCGCAAGGAGAGCGTGGATAGAAATAGGAACTTTGCAATGTGCTGTGTAGTCGTTTTACGTCGCTCTCCGCAAGGAGAGCGTGGATAGAAATTTGTAAAGCCCGCTTCCACGCCTTAAGGCGAACAAGTCGCTCTCCGCAAGGAGAGCGTGGATAGAAATTTTATAAAGTCGTCAATGGATTCACCGTTATTAGATGTCGCTCTCCGCAAGGAGAGCGTGGATAGAAATGCCGACTTTGTGCTGAATGCCTAAGACTGTAACACGTCGCTCTCCGCAAGGAGAGCGTGGATAGAAATTCGCTACTCTCGTTACTGCCGGCATTGGTCTGGTGGTCGCTCTCCGCAAGGAGAGCGTGGATAGAAATATCTTCGGTCAGCGCATGATTTGTGATGCGGATGCGTCGCTCTCCGCAAGGAGAGCGTGGATAGAAATAAATTTATCTCAAACGTTTGCCCGCCGGTGGGCAGTCGCTCTCCGCAAGGAGAGCGTGGATAGAAATAACTTTGGTTGCCTCCATTATAACATAACTGTCATGGTCGCTCTCCGCAAGGAGAGCGTGGATAGAAATCCACGACGGCAGCAGGCGTTTAACGCGATTGATGTCGCTCTCCGCAAGGAGAGCGTGGATAGAAATTGTTGATGTGGTATCAGTGCAACACGGTTGTGAGTCGCTCTCCGCAAGGAGAGCGTGGATAGAAATCGTAAGTGGGGTCGATGATACGAGCCGTTACAGGTCGCTCTCCGCAAGGAGAGCGTGGATAGAAATATCTTTCCAACCAGATCGAGGCCGACCGGCGCAAGTCGCTCTCCGCAAGGAGAGCGTGGATAGAAATAGGGCCTTGCAATGGCTATTGTATATAGCGGAGTAGTCGCTCTCCGCAAGGAGAGCGTGGATAGAAATGCCGGAGGCTTCCCCACCATCAAAGCAATGCGCGGGTCGCTCTCCGCAAGGAGAGCGTGGATAGAAATATCGGCGCGTCATACGGCCGCACCGCGAAAATGGGTCGCTCTCCGCAAGGAGAGCGTGGATAGAAATGGATTTGACATAGTACAACTCTTGACCGGCCACGTCGCTCTCCGCAAGGAGAGCGTGGATAGAAATCACCCAAAGCCGACAACGCTAAGGATGTGTTAACGTCGCTCTCCGCAAGGAGAGCGTGGATAGAAATTTAACTTTTTTGTTCCGTTTTCCGTGATTCGGCCTGTCGCTCTCCGCAAGGAGAGCGTGGATAGAAATTATCCACACTGCCCCAAAAGGCAGTGACAACGCGGGTCGCTCTCCGCAAGGAGAGCGTGGATAGAAATGGTTTTGGGGGAGTTGGAGTTTGTCAGGCCGTCGTCGCTCTCCGCAAGGAGAGCGTGGATAGAAATTGTTACTGCCGCGGATAAAGCGGCGCGGCAACGTCGTCGCTCTCCGCAAGGAGAGCGTGGATAGAAATATAATTCTGCCGAAACAACTTAACCGATCGCCGCGTCGCTCTCCGCAAGGAGAGCGTGGATAGAAATTATATTATCAAGGTAACAGTTTGCCGCCCCGCGGCGTCGCTCTCCGCAAGGAGAGCGTGGATAGAAATCCAAACTCATTGGGTGGAAGGAGGCAGGCAAATGGTCGCTCTCCGCAAGGAGAGCGTGGATAGAAATTAATCGCGCGCGCGCGGAGATCGCGAAAAGGTCTGTCGCTCTCCGCAAGGAGAGCGTGGATAGAAATTTTAGCAGGGTGTTGTGATGGAGGTTATCGGCATAGGTCGCTCTCCGCAAGGAGAGCGTGGATAGAAATTGGTACCATTACGGCTGGAGCTGGTACGACGACTTGTCGCTCTCCGCAAGGAGAGCGTGGATAGAAATGCCGGGGTTTTGCCGCATTACAGCAGAGAAATAAGTCGCTCTCCGCAAGGAGAGCGTGGATAGAAATTACCCACCAGTAAAACCCATCGAAATTTGCGTAGAGTCGCTCTCCGCAAGGAGAGCGTGGATAGAAATCCGCTGTGGTGCGCTTTACCTTTAACACCTTCGGGGAGTCGCTCTCCGCAAGGAGAGCGTGGATAGAAATCCGCGCCGTTAGCACCATCTCGCCGCGATGCAGGTCGTCGCTCTCCGCAAGGAGAGCGTGGATAGAAATTTTTCTGTCCGAATATATGATCCCCGTGATTGTTGGTCGCTCTCCGCAAGGAGAGCGTGGATAGAAATCTCCGCTGCTTGTGTCTTCACCGTCAACCTCTGCAAGTCGCTCTCCGCAAGGAGAGCGTGGATAGAAATAAGAATGTATCATCCGGGATGCCTAAATGCCAGGTCGCTCTCCGCAAGGAGAGCGTGGATAGAAATCAGCAATTCCGGGCGAATTTTCAGGGAGACCCCAGTCGCTCTCCGCAAGGAGAGCGTGGATAGAAATAAGAGTGCAAAGGGATTAATTGCGACAAATGCCGGTCGCTCTCCGCAAGGAGAGCGTGGATAGAAATTTTAGGAACGTTTACGATTTCCCAGTCTGTGTCGTCGCTCTCCGCAAGGAGAGCGTGGATAGAAATATCAACTGTATTGTACCTCACGCGGTGAAAATTTGGTCGCTCTCCGCAAGGAGAGCGTGGATAGAAATATTCTGCAAGAGCATTTAGGCTCTTTCGCCCATTGTCGCTCTCCGCAAGGAGAGCGTGGATAGAAATCCCGTTCCTGCTAACAGCTTCAAGTACTTTGTCGGTCGCTCTCCGCAAGGAGAGCGTGGATAGAAATAAGGCAGGGACTTGTTTATGCGGTTTTGGTGGGCGTCGCTCTCCGCAAGGAGAGCGTGGATAGAAATGTATGGGTGGATTTCTTCCAGCGATTTCATTACAGTCGCTCTCCGCAAGGAGAGCGTGGATAGAAATCAGCAATTCCGGGCGAATTTTCAGGGAGACCCCAAGTCGCTCTCCGCAAGGAGAGCGTGGATAGAAATAAAGCTACTTCGCAGAGCTTTGCAAGGCGAACAAGTCGCTCTCCGCAAGGAGAGCGTGGATAGAAATTTCGATATATGCAAAGCCCGTGCTATTGTCGCAAGGTCGCTCTCCGCAAGGAGAGCGTGGATAGAAATTCCATGTTTGTGGCTGTAGCTCCCGCTCGGACACGTCGCTCTCCGCAAGGAGAGCGTGGATAGAAATCTTCCGGCGTGGCGGAATCGAACGGCAAATACGCAGTCGCTCTCCGCAAGGAGAGCGTGGATAGAAATCGCTGGGGAAGATGGCGGGAACAGCTGCCCGGCTCGTCGCTCTCCGCAAGGAGAGCGTGGATAGAAATAAGTATGTCGTTCAATGCCGTAAAGTCATGGGTGGTCGCTCTCCGTAAGGAGAGCGTGGATAGAAATTACCCACCAGTAGAACCCGTCAAAATTTGCGTAAAGTCGCTCTCCGTAAGGAGAGCGTGGATAGAAATTATAGTATCAAGATAAGTACGGCGGAGCCGAAACCGTCGCTCTCCGTAAGGAGAGCGTGGATAGAAATGCTTGAATCGAAACAGATTGACCCCTCTGTTATGTCGCTCTCCGTAAGGAGAGCGTGGATAGAAATTGTTACCACTGTCGTTGGTGTCCTCGCCACTCTCGGTCGCTCTCCGTAAGGAGAGCGTGGATAGAAATCGGCGCTAAGGCTGATTCTGTTTCTCAGTATAATGCGTCGCTCTCCGTAAGGAGAGCGTGGATAGAAATATTCCCTCCCACTGGATAACATCGCGGACGGGCGGTCGCTCTCCGTAAGGAGAGCGTGGATAGAAATCCGGTGGGTGTTGGTTGCCTGATCATGCTTGGTGGTCGCTCTCCGTAAGGAGAGCGTGGATAGAAATTATGGGAGCGATTTAAGCTATTCTGACGGCGTTGGTCGCTCTCCGTAAGGAGAGCGTGGATAGAAATCGGCAGGAGCCCGCGACCGTGCAGCGACTCATGCGTCGCTCTCCGTAAGGAGAGCGTGGATAGAAATAGCAGCTGTACCAGCAGCCGCGCCGATCGTTCCCGGTCGCTCTCCGCAAGGAGAGCGTGGATAGAAATCCCAAACAGGATGGCAACTGGGGCTGGGGCGAGGAGTCGCTCTCCGCAAGGAGAGCGTGGATAGAAATAGGGGATCAGTGGCGGGAAAGTCCGGCACGTTGAGTCGCTCTCCGCAAGGAGAGCATAAAATGTTTCTCTTTCTGACTGTTCAGGGTGGTTTTGTTCATGCGGATATCCGCTTTAATTTTAAAAATTGCTATAGTAAAAAACTCTCGCATAAAATAATATAAAAATATTATATTATCTACTTGACAAGGTACCCTGGAGGGGTATATAGTGAATATACCCCACCGGGGTACCTTGCATGTGATGGGAGGGTAACATAATGCAGGAAAACGAAAAGAAGGAACCGTGTTGCTGCTGTGCACACAAAACAAAGCATCGCAGTGAAGAAGAGTATAAAAGCTTGGTCCACAGACTGAACCGGATCGAAGGGCAGATTCGGGGCATCCGTGGGATGGTGGAAAACGAAGTGTATTGTCCGGATATTCTGGTGCAGTCGGCGGCGGTAACGGCGGCGATGAACGCGTTCAACCGTGAGCTGCTGGCAAACCATATCCGCACCTGTGTGGCGGATGGTATCCGTGCCGGGAATGACGAAGTTGTGGATGAGCTGCTGAAAACGCTGCAGAAACTGATGAAATAAGCATTGCCTGCACAAAATAGCAGAAGCAGAACATGAAATAAATGCACGAGTGTTTGAGCCAGCAAAAATGCCATGCCAGTGCCCAGTACGATTGTTTTTATGTTCACAAACATCGGTAAAAGTTTGTGTAACATTACCAGAGCCATGAATAAATGCCAGTCATTCCCTGTGAGAGGGTGTGGATAGAAATGCCGCATCGGCCTTGGTTGCCCCCAACGTATCGCTCTCCGCAAGGAGAGTGTGGATAGAAATGGTAACCTCAATAATACGTCGAATTGCAGGCTAGCCGCTCACCAAAAGGGGAGTGAGGATAGGGCAACACCGCACAATTCCCGCCTTGCGGCTTAAGCACCGCTCCGGCAGCTG
>OLQB01001437.1_pt1 | contig 17021 bp, 13 predicted proteins | sample 1672681 | NCBI WGS metagenome assembly OLQB01 (sample SAMEA3136713, study PRJEB25190) | human gut metagenome | reverse complement strand
CCGCGGCGCGGGCCCGCCTCACGGCGAGGGACCCTATGTTGCGGAACTGGTCGACGACGACGAGCGTGCCGGCGGGCGCGGAGGCGAACAGCGCGTCGAGCTCGGCCTCCCTGTTGCGGACGGGGGCGCTGGCCAGCACCTCCCCGTCGCGGTCGATCAGGCAGGCCCAGTGCGATGACTTGCCGACGTCCAGGCCGAGCACGGCCGCGGGTCTGGTGGATGGCGCTTTCACGGTGGTATCCTTCCGGTAGTCGTTCGACCGGATGGCCTCCCCCTCGGCACTCACATTACCAGCCGCGGCGCCTGCCCGGCACTTTCCTATCAGCCGTCGGGGGCGGCGCGTCCCGCGCCGGCAGCACCCAACGGGCCCTCTCGGGGGCAGGGACGTTCGGCCGTGCGCGGGCGCCCGGTCGGCGGCCCGTTCTGGGCGTGCCTCAATCGTAGCCCGAGACGGTCCCGGGCTGACAATTTCGACTGTAATGGACGTTCTTAAATGACTAGCTGTTGGGGACACTCTTTCGCCACCCGGCAGTTAGGGACGTTCCCTTTCTGCCGGCAGCTGAGGACACTCCTTGGCAACCCGGCCGGCAAGCCGGCGGTTCGGCAAAGACTGTCCCCAATGACTAGTCGTTTAAGTCTGTCCCCAATGAGTACGATGACTAGGTGACTAGGCGCGGGATTTGGTGCGTGAGAGGGCCAGGCCTGCGGCGGCGATGGCCACGGCAAAGAGCACGGTGACGCCCAGGTCGCAGGCGATGTCGCCCAACATGGCAGACGTCAGGTCCGACGCGAGCGCCTTGCCGATCGCGTCGTTCACCCAATATGTCGGCACAAAGTGCGCCACGGTCTGCACGGCCGGGCCCATCAGCGACAGCGGCATCCAAGCGCCGCCCAAAAACGTCATGAGCATGCCGAGCAGGTTGCCCACGCCATTGAGCAGCTCCTCGCGCGCACCCAGGCCCGAAAGGGCAAAGCCAACGGCCAGCGGCGTGCACGCCAGGGCAAACGTCGCCGCCAGTGCCAGGCACACACGGCCCACGCCGACCTCGGCGACCGCGCCGGCAAAGCCCACGACGCCCATCATGCTCGACACAAACCAGATGCAGACGGTGAGCACGGCGGCGGCGGCAAACACGGCAAGCGAACGTTGGCGCTCGGAGATTGGGCCGGCATCCATACGACGCACGCGCTCGGGCTCGTTCATGCCCGAGAACACCAACCCCACCGATACGATGACCGACGAGATAATCGCGTACGCGCCAAAGTTGAAGTACGACTCGAGCGTGGCGGCAGCAGCCGAGTCGACCTTGACCCGCTCGATCTGGACCTCCGCGCGCTTTGCAGCGGCATGTTCGGCGGCCTTGGCAACGTCGCCGTTGGAGGCAGTGGGCTCAAGTGCGGCTGCAGCGCCCGCGAGCGAGATCCAGCGCGAAGCCTCGGCAGACGAAAGCGCCGCCGCCATGGTGCCGGCACCGTAGGTCACATCGAGCTTGGGCAGGGACTCCCCCGCGCGGGCAGCCGCGACCAGGTCGTCCTCGAACCCCTCCGGGATAAAGAACACGCAGTCGGCGCTGCCCTTGGCGCTGTTGCTCTTGGAGAGCGCGTCCGCAAGGTCGTACGTGTCATCGCCGACGCCCGTGACCAGGTCAAACCGCGAACCTAGGTGCTTGGTGAGCGCAAGTGAAAGATCACTGCCATCGCGGTCGACCACGATCACGTTGGCGTCGTAGGGCTTGTACTCGGTGAGCTGCGACGAGTTCCAGCTCACAGATGCCGCGATGAATACGCCCATCAGCGAAATGAACACCGTATAGATGAGCAGGTAGAACGGGTGCGCCAGCGCCATGCGAAGCGCGGTCTTAAAGGTGCTCATAGCGGCTCCTTCCAAAAATCAGCGTGGCGGCGGCAACAAACACCAGCGTCATGAGGACCAGCGCGCCCGCGCGAACGGCAAAAGGCCCCAAGTCTTCAAAGAAATACAGGCGGTTGAACATGTCGCAGATAAGCTTGACGGGGTTGAGCCAGCACTCAGCCGGGCAGGCGCGGGCGACGTCGTCGGCAAGCGCCATCGCTGGCTCGCCGTAGAGGCCGGCGAACAGGGCGCACGTAGTGGCAAAGCCCGTGAGGATGCCAGACTTGGACGCCTTGCCGCCCTTAACGGGAAGCGTGCCCACAAAGAGTCCCAAGCCCGTGGCGGCAAGCGCGGAAGCGGCGCCGCCCACCAAACACAGCCCCTCGCGCCCGCCAAAGTCGACGCCCACGACCAGACGCACGTAGCCGATTGCGATCGCCATCGAGGCAAAGGAGACCAGCCACGAGCCCACAAAGATACCGGCCAGCGACGCCGTTTTGGAAAGACCGCCCACGCAGCGACGCGCGCCAAGACCCGACAGATTGGGCTGCAGGTCGATGACGCTCAAGGCGGCAAACTCGGCAGACATCATCGCGACCAGGCCAAAGAGCGCGTAATAGTAGATGACCGTGCCGTCGGGTGTGGTGCGTGTCAGGCTTACGCGGCGGGTGCCGCCCTCGAGCGACAGGGCGCGCGCAACCGCCTCGGGGTCGGCGAGCGCCGCCGGGTTGTCCTGGGCAATCTGGGACATGAGCTCGGCATTTTGTGTATACGAGCTTGCCACCGTCTCCAGGATGCTACGATCGGTGAGCACCGATGATGCGCGCGAGCTGTCGTAGCTCGATAGCAGTGTGAGCTTGGGCGTGCCCGCAGCGTCGACCGTATAGATACCCGCGACCTCACCGGCCTTGAGCGCACGGTTCGCATCGGCTGCGTCGTCGAGCTCGTGGATCTCGAGCAGCTGGTCGTCGCCTTCCTTGGCAAGCGACGTCGCCACATCCTTAAAGGTCGAAGCGTCCCAGACCTTGTCCGCCACGACGGCAACCGGCACCGGGTCGACCGTGCCGTCGGAGCTCAGGTTCGCAAACATAAACATGAACATCGTGGAAAGCGCAACGGGAAAGACCGCGCCCCAGACCCACGTGCTCGGCCGACGCAGCAACGTCTTGACCGTAATGATAATGGTGTTGAACATAGCTGCCCCCTAGTCGCGCAGCTCGCGGCCGGTGATCTCGAGGAACACGTCGTTGAGGGTCGGCGGCTCGCTCCACACGCGGCCGAGCGCCACATCGGCGGCGCGCAGCGTGTCGAGGATGTCGACCAAATTGTGCGGGCTCGCCTCGCAGGTGCAGATGAGCTCGCCGGCGGACAGCTCGACGCTGAGCACGTGCTCGAGGGCGCGCAGCCGCTCGACCGTGGCGGTCTCGACGGCGCCGACCTCGACAGTCACGCGCTCGCCCATCTGAATCATGCGCTTGAGCTCGTCGTTGGTGCCCTGCGCCAGCACGCGTCCGCCGTCCATGATCATGATGCGGCTGCAGATCTGCTCGACTTCCTCCATGTAATGGCTGGTATACACCACCGTGGCGCCCTCGTCGCGCAAGCGGCAGATGCCCTCCAGGATGGCGTTGCGACTCTGCGGGTCGACTGCCACCGTGGGCTCGTCAAAGAAGATGAGCTCGGGCTTGTGCGCAATGCCGCAGGCGATGTTGAGGCGACGCGCCAGGCCGCCCGAGAGCTTGCCAGGGCGGAACTTGGCAAAGTCGCCCAGCCCGACAAAGTCGATCGCCTCGTCTACCAGCGCACGGCGGCGCTTGCGGTCGCTGACGTAAAGGCTGCAGAAATAGTCGATGTTCTCGCGCACCGTGAGCTCGTCGAACACCGCCACCTGCTGCGGGACCACGCCGATGCGGCGCTTGAGGTCGTAGCGAGCGGGCGTCATGGGTTCGCCGAACAGCTCAATGGTGCCCTTGTCGTAGGCAAGCAGCTGCAAGATACAGTTGATGGACGTGGTTTTGCCCGAGCCGTTGGGGCCCAGCAGGCCAAAGATCTCGCCGGGGGCGATGCTCAGGTTAAAGTGGTCGAGCGCAATAAGGTCATCGTAGCGCTTGACGAGGTTTTCGACGTGGACGATGTCTGTCATGAGGCGGCCCTTCTGTTGCTTGCGGCTCGGTACGATTGCATCATCGCAGGAGCGGGCGGCGCGCACCAGTGAGCTTTGTCACGAGTGTGGAGGTCTTGGTCGTACGGCCCGCCGACGCCCCCGCCCTGCCGCACGGGAGGAATGTCACGGTTGCGCAGGCGGCCCCTCCACCACACGCAGCTTCGCGTACAATACCCGTATGAACAGGCTTTTCGACAAATCGATCGTGCTAGCGTGCTGCATTGCGGCCGCCGTGGGTCTTGCTGTGGATGCTCGCCTGGTCGCGGCGTTTTGCCTTGGCGTTATTGCCACCTCACTGGCCGAAGTCGCACAGGGAAACCGCGCCTGCCGTGCAAGCGAGGCCGCGAGCTACGCCTACATCATCGCGGCTGTCTTCGTGCCGCCGTTTGTGCCGTTTGCGCCTCTCGCCCTCTATGACATCGCGCGGCGCGTGCGCCGTGAGCACGCCTGGGTCGCGCTGGGCATTGGCTCCGCTTTTGCCTGCGCGCTTGTCGCGAACCTTCGCACCAACGCGCTTACCGCCCGAACACTCCTGCTGGCCGCCATCCTTTCGGTTGCCGCCACCTTGCTATCACTACGTACTGCCCAGTTAGAGCGCGAGCAGCAGCGCATGCGCCGTACCCGCGACGAGCTGCAGGAACGAGCCCTCACGCTCGAGGCGCGCAACCGCGATCTTGCTGACCGCCAGGACTACGAAATCGAGCTCGCGACGCTCGCCGAGCGAGCCCGTATCGCGCGCGAGATCCACGATAACGTCGGGCACCAGCTCACGCGCGCCTCACTGCAGGCCGAAGCCCTGCGCGTGGTCCACGCCGACGAGCCCGGCGTCGCCGCCGATTTCGCCGACGTCAAACGCACGGTTGACGAGGCGCTCCAGCTCGTACGCGCCAGCGTCCATGCGCTCAACGACAACGCCGTCGACCTTTCCGTGCAGCTCGAACGCATTGTCGAAGGCACGCGCTCGGACGGCGGCCCGCAGATTGAGCTTGAAGTTATGGCCGAGCATGCGCCCGCAAATGTCGCCAACTGCTTTGCGGCGGTCCTGCGCGAGGCGCTCTCCAACACCATGCGCCACGCTTGCGCCCATGCTGTCACCGTACGGTGCATGGAACATCCGTCGTTTTACCAGCTCATTGTTACCGACGATGGCGCGGGCGGTGTCCAAGCAAACGGTCGCGGCGCCGCAGAGGGCATGGGGTTGAGCTCCATGCGCGAGCGCGTCGAGGCGCTTGGCGGCACCTTCACCGCCGGCCCGCGCGCCGGCGTCGGCGGCTGGCGTGTGTTTGCCACCGTTCCCAAACAGCAAGGAGATGAGGGCCGATGAGGCTCATCGTTGTCGACGACGACCGCCTAGTGGTCGATTCGCTCAAGATTATCCTGGGCGCCCAGCCGCAGATCGAGGTAGTGGGCACCGGCGCCAACGGCGGCGACGCGGTCTCGCTCTACGCCGAGCACACGCCCGACATCGCGCTGCTCGACATTCAGATGCCGGGACGTGGCGGCCTATCGGCGGCGCGCGAAATCCTTGAGCGCGATCCTGCAGCACGCGTGGTGTTTCTAACAACATTCTCGGATGACGAATACATTGTGTCGGCGCTCAAACTGGGCGCGCGCGGCTACTTGATTAAAACCGACGTCGCTGCCGTCCCTCCCGCGTTGACGCAGGTCATGGATGGCAAACGCGTGCTCGAGGGCAAGGCGATCGAGGATATCAACTTTGATGGGGCGGGCGTCGAGGCCGGCACGACCCGCCGGCCCGCGGCCTTTGTCAGCCTGACCGACCGCGAGTTCGAAGTCGCAGAGCTCATCGCCCGCGGCCTCGACAACAAGGAGATTGCCGCCACCGCCTATATGGGCGAAGGCACCGTGCGCAACCACATCAGCTCAATCCTTGCCAAAATGGGCCTGCGCAACCGCACCCAAATCGCCATCGCCTATCTGCGAGGGTAATTACCCAACGGCCAACCGCTCCGGCAGAGCAAAATAGCTGTTATAGATTTAATGCCATTTCAAAACTATGCCGGTTTACTACGATGAATCGCATATCTCCGACCACGGCAAATTGCGCGCTTGCAAAACCGCAGGTAGAACGTTTGCAATATTTAGAAAAATGCAGCCATGGTCGGGAATGTCGAATTCGTCGTAGTAAACCGGCATAGTTTTGTTCGGGCGGCCCTGCACGAGTGCCTCCGCCAGCCTCGCTGGACCAAAATGATCCGTTTTCCTCCGTCCCCAAGGGATCAGCCGGAACCGCTCGCCACGAAATCGGCCCATCTACTACGTTTGACTCGATACCCTTGACCATACCCCCGTTTTCCAGAAAACCGCAGGCGTTCTACCTGCGGTTTTCTTTTCGCATTTTTTGCCGTGGTTGAGGGCCGCCGCCCAAACGTAGTAGATAGGCCCATTTCATGGCGAACGGGCCACACGGATGTCCTCGCGAGGCCAAAATGATCCGTTTCCCTCTGTCCACGGGAGATCAAGTGCTGTTACGAATATGGTGTCATTTCAAAACTATGCCGGTTTACTACGATAAAAACGAGATTCCCGACCACGCGTGATTTTTTCGCAAAACTATAAGCCGTCTACCTGCGGTTTTGATTTTGCCAAATGCGGTGTGGTTGGAAGTGGGCGATTTATCGTAGTAATCCGGCATAGTTTTGTTCGCGGCGGCACAACCCCGCGCTTAAGCGCGGGGCCGGTGGAGCATTTTTGCCCCACCGGCCCCTATTCCAGTTCTATTCCAGCGCTATTCCGGCTTGGTTTCTACTGTGGGAGTCTTGTCCGCTGCGACTGGAGTGCGGGAGGTGTCCATAGTCAGGCAGTGTTTGGGGCAGCTCTCGATGCACTCGCCGCACACCACGCAAGCGTACGGATCAATCGACCAGGTACCACCCTTGCGATCGACCGCAAGCGCGCCCGCCGGGCAACGGCGCGCGCACATGCCGCAGCAGATGCACACGTCCATGTCGTTGACGATATGTCCGCGCAGGCGCGCAGGCGCCGCGAGCTTCTCCTGCGGATAGCACACCGTTACTGGCCGCTTGACCATAGAACCCAAGGCCGTCTTGGCAAATGTCAGCAAACTCATGCCGCGCCTACCTTTCCGTGCAGCTAATGCAGGGGTCGATGGTCAGGATAATCATGGGCACATTGGCAATGAGCACGCCCTGCAGCGCATGCGTCAGACCCGCCAGATTTTGCGACGTCGGCGTGCGCACGCGGAAACGGTCCAGATTTTTGGTGCCGTTGCCGCGCACATAGTAATACGCCTCGCCGCGCGGTTGCTCAATCACAACCTCGCCGCGCGCGCCGTCGGCCGGCGTGAGCTTGGTGCGCCCGCCGATACCGTCATGCGGGATCTTGCCCACAAGCTCCTTAATGATGTCCATGGCCTGCGTAACCTCGGCACAGCGCACCTGGCAGCGGGCATAGCAATCGCCATCGGTAGCAACGATGGGCTCAAACGCAGCCAGATCCGCATAGGCACCGTCGTCAAACATGCGCACGTCGTAATCCACGCCCGATGCGCGCCCAAACGGACCGACCATCGAAAGCTCCAGCGCGTCTTTCTTGCTAATCACGCCCACGCCATGCAGGCGCTCGCCGCAGCTGTTGTCGTCCAAAAACGTATGCACCAGGGCCTCGTAGTCAGGACGCATGGCATCGAGCGTCTGGACAATGCCCGCCAGCTCGGAGTCCTCGATATCGTGCTTAAGGCCGCCGATCTCGTTAATCGACAGAATCACGCGCCCGCCGCAAGTGCTCTCAAAAATCTTGAGTATCTGCTCGCGCAGGGTCCATGACCGATAGAACAGCGCCTCGAAGCCAAGGGCGTCGGCGAGCAGGCCCAGCCACAGCAGATGCGAGTGGATGCGCGAAAGCTCATGCAGAATGGTGCGGATATATTGCACGCGGCCGGGCACCTCGATACCGAGCATGCGCTCGCAGGCGCTGGCATAGCCGCAGCTATGGCCCACGGCGCAGATACCGCAAATGCGCTCGGCGATGTAGCCAAACTGATGCATATCGCGCTTTTCGGTGAGCTTCTCGAGTCCGCGGTGCACAAAGCCGATCTGCGGAATTGCCTCGATGACGCGGTCGTCCTCGATCACCAGGTCCAGGTGAAGCGGCTCGGGCAGCACTGGGTGCTGCGGGCCAAACGGAATAACGGAGCGATGTGCCATGGACCTTACGCCTCCTCTTTCTGCCTGTCGCGGGCGGCCTTGGCGGCAAGCGCCGCGCGGACCTTGGTCGCTTTCTCGGGATCCATGGCGGCGAGCTTTGCTTCCAGCTCGGCAGCTTTGAGCGCGGCCTTGGCAGCGGCATCGTCATGCTGAGCATCGGAGCCGGCAGCCGCAGCGGGCTGAGCGACGGCAGCGCCCACAGCATCGCCAGCGCCTTCCCCTGCAGCAGCCGCGGCAGCGACGGCCTTCTCGGCCGCGGCCTTGCGCGCCTTGGCCTCGGCAGCCGCGCGGACCTTCATGGCCTTCTCGCGCGCGGCCTTCACCTCAGGTATGATCACACTCATGGGCTCGGCAGTCGAGACCTGGTAGAAAAAGCCCTTGAAGTCGATCTGCATGTCGGTGATGGCAAGACCAAACAGGTCGTGCGCCTCGTTCTCAAACGGGAACACCGCCGGATAGTACGAGCTGATGGACGGAATCTCCTGGTACTGGTCGATACCCTCGACCACCAGATTCTCAATCGCATAGCTGCCGTCCTGCGCGATATGCTCCTGAGCAGTACGAACGTTGATAAACGTATAGAGCAGGCGGTACGTGCCGTTGTCGACGTTGCGCTCGGCGTGCATTTGCACAAAGTGGGCACCGACGCCCTTGAGCGCCTGGACATGCGGAAGGAGCTCGTCAATCCCGACGGTGGTATAGATAGCCTTTTGCATTACTCGGCCTCCTTTGCAGCGGCGGTCGCGTCGCCGGCCTCCGCAGCAGCCACAAACCCGTCCTCGCCCAACTCGACGCCGCCATCCCAGGTAGCAGCGCCGCCCACGGTGAGCGGGTCGCCGCCGGCGCGCATCACGGCCTCCTTCTGGTCCAGGATGCCGCACGCCTCCACGATGGCATCGATCACGGTCTCGGGGCGAATGGCGCACCCGGGCGCGTACACGTCCACGGGAATCGCGCGGTCCACGCCGCCGATCACGTTATAGGCATCGCGGAACACGCCGCCCGAGCACGCGCAAATGCCGCACGCCACCACGCACTTGGGCTCGAGCATCTGATTGTAGATCTGGCGCACGACGGGCAGGTTCTGGGCATTGACCGACCCCGTCACCAAAAAGATGTCCGCATGCTTGGGGTTGCCGGTGTTGACCACGCCAAAGCGTTCCGCATCGAACAGCGGCGTGAGCGAGGCCAGCACCTCGATATCGCATCCGTTGCAGCTCGAGCCGTCGTAATGAATAACCCACGGCGAGCGCGACATTTTATGATCCATGGATGCCGCCTCCTAAATAAACACGTCGACGAGGATGGGCATAAGGTTGAGCAGGCCAAACACCAGCGCCACGCCCCACCCGAGCTTAAAGCAGCTGCGCCAGGTGCTACGGGCGAAGGTGTTGTCGATCAGCACCTCGACAAAGTACGTCGCAGCCATCACGACCAGGGCGACCACCCAGCTCACCGGGTTGTCCCAAACAAAGAACATGCCCACCCACATCAAAAACAGCACGGTCTCGCACCAGTGCATAAGGGTCATCTTTGCCAGCGTGCCGCCGCTCATCTCGGTGGCGACGCCCTGGACAATCTCCTGATGCGCGTGATGCGAGTACGAAAGGTCAAACGGCGACTTGCGCAGCTTGATGGTAAGCACCGCGAGCAGCGCGAGGAAAATGGGCGCGCTGTACACGATGATGGGGGCCGACTGCCCCGTCACGGCGATGGAATCGAAGCTGTCGGTGGCAAGATACAGGCCCACGCTCATCAGCAGAACGGCGGGCTCGTAACTCATAACCTGCAGCAACTCACGATCGGCGCCGACCTGGGCAAACGGGCTTTGCGTCGAGGCGGACGCCAACACCACAAAGATCGCGGCAAGCGTCACCATAAAGGCGCACAGCAGCGTGTTGGAGCCCGACACAAAGATGCCGCCGCCCACGACGGTAAAGATGAGCGCGCACGCCATATAGGTATCGTCCATGGTATTTACGCTGGCGGGGGCCTTGCGCAGCAGCTTGGCAACGTCGTAGAAGGGCTGCAGCAGGCGCGGGCCCACGCGGCCCTGCATACGGGCGGACAGCTTGCGATCGATGCCGTCGATCAGGCCACCAACCAAAGGCGCCAGCAAGGCAAACGCCACGGTGCCAATAAATATGCCCACGACGCCCGAGCCTTCGAAATACTTGCCGCGCAGCACCGAGGGCGCGCTCATGGCAAGCCGCTCGGGCCCAATCCACGCGCAACACAGCAGCGCAAACAAGATAATGCTGCAGCACACGACGCTACCCGCGGGGCCGATGCGCTTCTCGCCAAGGGCGTCCTCCGAGTACCAATTGCGCTTTTCGGCCTTCACCTCGTGTCCCATCGAGCCGCGGAAATGGCGATAATTGTCGGTTCCCACACCCGAAAGATATACGTTTACGTGCGGTTTGTTACTCACGCGGAATGAAGTCAGCAGCACCACGGCAATAAACGCCACGATAACCACCATCAGATACATGGCGTCCTTGCCAATAACGTACGGCACGCGGCCAAACACCATGGCCAAGTAGGGCGACACCAGACCGCTCGAGATGAGCGGAAACGCCACGCAGCACAGAATCAGCAGCGCGGCGATGGTGTTGAGGGCCATCCATTCGGTCTTATGGACATTGACCTCAACGTTTTGAGCCGTGGGATCGACGCCCGAAAGCTTGGCGAGCCACTTGCCCCAGAAGAAGAACGTCGCGGCCGAGCCAAAGGCAAGCACCATGATCATGAGCACGTTGCCGGTCTGCGCAAACGCCACCAGGGCGCCCCACTTGGACACGAGCATGCCAAACGGCGCCACAAACATGCCCATGATGCCCAGCATCATCAGGCGCGTCAGGTGCGGCATACGGCTGAACATACCGTCCATGTCCTCGATATTGCGGCTGCCGATATGGTGCTCGGCAGTGCCCACACACAGGAACAGCAGCGACTTTGCCACCGTGTGGAAAAGGATCAGGAAGATGGCCGCCCATACGGCCTCGGGCGCGCCGACACCCAAGCAGGCACTGATGAGGCCCAGGTTGGAAATGGTGGAGTACGCGAGCACGCGCTTGGCGTTGCTCTGCGAGATGGCCATGAGGGCAGCGAGCAAAAACGTGATGGCACCCACACTCGTGACCATAAAGCCGGTCACGGGATAGATAGCATAGAGCGGGCTCAGCTTGACCATCAGGAACACGCCGGCTTTGACCATGGTTGACGAGTGCAGCAGGGCGCTCGTGGGCGTGGGGGCAACCATAGCACCCAGCAGCCAAGTGTGGAACGGCATCTGTGCGGCCTTGGTGAGCGCGGCGAGCGACAGCAGGATGACCGGCATCACCAGCAGCGCGGACTGCGCGGTTCCGGCGCCGGAAAGCTCGATCATACCCGAGATGGTCAGCGGCATGCCGTTAACGTGCAGGAACATAAGGCCTGCCAAAAACGCGATGCCGCCCAGCATGTTGAGGATGATCTGGGTGAAAGCGTTTTTAATGGCCTCGGGCGTGCGCGTGTAGCCAATCATGAGGAACGAGCACACGGTGGTGATTTCCCAGCCGCAGAACAGCCACTCAAGGTTGTCGCTCGTCACGATGACGAACATGGCCGAGAGGAACAGGAACATGAGCGCCAGGAACTGTGGGCGACGGTCGGGCGCGGTCTGCCCGCGCAGCGCGGCCTCGTGCTCGTCATGGGCCTGGAAGTCCTTCATGTAGCCCAGGGCATACACGCAGATAAGGCTGCCGACGATGCCGACGGCGAGCACCATGATCACGCTCATGTAGTCCAGGTAGAGCGGGGTGGCGGTGACGGCTTCGGTCGCGGGCAGCGTCATGGCTGCAAAGGCGAGCGAGCCCACCAGCTGGACTATGCCGAGCACCATGGTGAGCGCGTTCCTATATTTGTATGCGTTGTACAGGATGACGGCGCACAGGATGACATCGATGGCGGAGCTGATGATCGAGAGCACATGCGGGGTGCCGGGGGCAACCTCAAAGCTCTGCGGACCCGTGCCAAAAAACATGACGGAGACTACAACTGTCACCGCCATAATAATGCCGGAGCCTATGAGCCCCACCGCATCGCGGGCGCGGTCACCGCGCGCGAGCAGCATGCCCAGCGCCGGTACCAGCGGAAACAGGGTAAGGAAATACAGTAGCGTCATACCATCACTCCCCCGTGCAAAAACGCTGCAATTGTTTAACGTTATAGCTCAATTGAGGAGTAGCGGCGGCAGGTTTTCGGTCAACTGGGGAGTTTTAGGCGTACGAGGCAAGGGTACGTCCGCTTTGGAGCAGAGGCGCAGCAAGAAAAATGCGCCCCTGTGGGCGCACCATCCCGTTTGCTATTCCGCCTTTTTAACGCGCGGCTTGCGACCGCGCGGTTTATCGACCAGTGCGGACTCACCGCTCTCGCGGTACTGACGGCACCAAGCCTTGACCGAAGACTCGCTGGGAATCTTGTGCTTGATCATGGCCTCGCGAACCGTCAAGCCGTTTTCCAGACGGTCCTTAACCACAGCGAGCTTTACGTCGTACGAATAGGTGTGATGATGCGAACCGGCATTGAGAACGGCGTCGGCACCGCCCACGGCATACGCGCGGGCCCACTGACGAGCCGTGGCCTGGGGAATGCCAAGCTCCGCGGCGAGGGCGCGATGACCGACCCCCTCTTGGAGGATCTCGACGGCGCGCTGCCTAACCTCGGGCGCATGCGTGCGAGTCCTAGTTGCTTCCGACATACCTGCCACTTCTTAGCCTTAACCGTTAATCTGCTTTCTTACGTGCAAGTTAGATAGTAGCATTTTACTGTTTGCTCAAAGCAGTTAATTAAAATAGACGCGGCGTTATCTGGGCATTTGGCACCAAATTACGACATTTCTTTATCGATTATTTACGCTGGTAGCTGACTCGCAGCTAATCGTCATTCGCTTGTCAACAAAATTGGCATCTCTTTATGTCCTTTGGTATAGAAGATATAGTTATTAACCCCTCCCCCAATAATTTTGAGTAATCTGCAAGGCAGTAGACGTCCTCACTCCTCATGATTACCGCGCATTGCCATCCACCGGAGCAAAACAAAAGGGCGGGACCTGCTGCGCTTGCAGGCCCCGCACCGATTGACACCCGACGGGACGCAGTCGGGCGAGGCGGATCCGTGCTACCGCCCCGCCTGGCCGCGACGCTCAACTACAGCTCGTTGGCCGCGTGATACGCCGTGCGGATGGCGCTCGCAATGTCGGCGGTGCGCTCGCCCGAGCAGTCGCCCACGCAGGTCACGGGCACCGTCACGCCGTCCAGGTCAAACGCGTTGGCCTTGGAGCCCACGGCCATCACCACGTAATCGCAGGCGATATTTACCGGCTCCTCGGCGCCGTCCTCGGTGGTGCGCACGGCCTCCACGCCCTCGTCGGTAATGGCGGTCAGGCGGGTCTTCACGTGCTGCTCCACGTTGTGCTCGGCAAAGTCGCTCATAATCAGCGGCAGAATGGTCTCGGACTCGCCCGCGGCAATCTTGTCGAGCATCTCCACGATCGCCACCTCGCAGCCGTGCTGCAGCAGGTACTCGGCAGTCTCGGTGCCCACCAGGCCGCCGCCAATGACGGCGACGCGGCCCGTAAGCTCCACCTTGCCGGCCAGCACGTCCCAGCTCGAGACGACCTTGTCCGAGTCGGCACCCGGAACGGGGATGACCACGTCGTGCGCGCCCACGGCCACAATCGCGGCATCGGCGGCGTTGAGGTCCTCTGCCGTAGCGACGTGGCTGAGCTCAACCTTCACGCCCAGGCCAGGCAGAATCTTCTCGTAGTACTCGACCGAGCGCATGATCTCGTCCTTGCGCGGAGGCGCAGCCGCCAGCACAATCTGGCCGCCCAAGTGATCGCTCGCCTCGTAGATGGTCACGTCGTAGCCGCGCTTGGCCGCCACGCGTGCGGCCTCCAGGCCGGCAATACCGCCGCCCACCACGGCGATCTTCTTGTCGCCCTCGCCCGGCTTGATGGCGATGGTCGCCTCGTCGCCGTTCTCGGCATTGAGCACGCACGAAATGTACTTGCGGTTTTGAATCGCATCGACGCAACCCTTGTTGCAGTTGAGGCACTCGCGGATGGGCTCACCCGTGGCGGCCTTCAGCGCAATGTCGGGGTCGCACATGAGCGAGCGGCCATAGGCGATGATGTCGGCGGCGCCGTCTTCCAGAATCTTCTCGCCGGCCTCGACCGAAACCACGCGGCCCACGGTTGCCACCGGCACGGAGACCAGGGCCTTGACGCGCTCGGCCACGGGCAGCGTCCAGTTGTAGGGCATGGCGCCCATGGGCGGAATGGTGTCGCCCATGTTGCCGGTGTGGTTGGCCTGTGCGACCTGGATCATATCGATGCCCGCGCCCTCGAGCAGCTTGGCGAACTCGCAGGCCTCGTCGGGCTGCAGGCCGCCCTTGCCGCGCGGCGTGCCGTCGGGGTTCTCCATGATCACGGGGAGCTTGTACTCCACCATCAGCTGCGGCGCGGCTTCCTTAATGGCAGCGACGACCTCCAGCGCGTAGCGAACGCGGTTCTCGAACGAGCCGCCGTACTCGTCGGTGCGCTGGTTGAGGATGGCCGAGCACAGCGAACCCACCAGACGATCGCCGTGGACCTCGATGGCGTCGATGCCGGCCTGCTGCGCACGGGCGGCCGAGGCAGCGATGGCCTCCTTGATCTGGGTGAGTTGCTCTACGCTCGCCTCGTTCACAAAGTGCTGCATGTCGTGATGCAGCTTGGCGTAGGCCTGGTTGCGGATCTCGTTGGACTCGGCCATCTTGGCGGCAAAGGTCTCCTCGTCGCCGGCGGCCTTGGCCTCCTGCGCGGCCTTGGCGGCAGCCATGGAGCCCATGACCATGCGGCCGACACCGGGCACATCGTACTCGGGGTGGAACAGCTGCAGCGCGACCTTGGCGCCGTGCTTGTGGACGGCATCGGCCAGCGCCTTAAACGTGGGGATCTGGGCGTCGGTTGCCAGCTTGGGCGTGGGGCTTGCGGTCATGACGGGAGCAACGTCGCCGATGACGATGTAGCTCACGCCGCCACGGGCCAAGCGCTCGTAAAAAGCCAGGCTGCGCTCGCCGATGGAACCGTCACGCTCCTCGTAGCCGGTGGTCAGCGGCGGAAACATAATGCGGTTCTTGAGCTCAAGGGGGCCAACCGTAATGGGCTGGAGCAGCTTGGATGCAGGTGTGGTCATGGACATTCCTCTCTTGTAGGCGCGGCGGCGATGATGCCGCGTAGTTGTCTAGAGGATATGGCATGGGAATACAACAGCGCAACGGAAATCGGCGGACAGCAGGTAGCGGCAGGTGGATGGGGCGAGGCGGCCCGTCGGTTTGTCTCAATCTGTAACAGTTACGCGACAAAACCGGGTCTTACTGTTACAGATCGAGACATTCCTCTTGACCCATCCTCAACAGTCTAGATCTGTAACAGCTAGGCCCACTTTTGGCCCCTATCTGTTACAGATCGAGACAAACCAAACCCGCCTGCTAGAAAGCCTGCTAGAAAATCTCAATCTATAACAACAACTCGGCAAAAACCGTCCCTCGTGTTACAGATTTAGACAAACGGGACCCAACCCACCGGTATATCTCGATCTGTAACACCTAGCCGCCCAAATCGGGCCCATCTGTTACAGATTGAGATTTTGTTTGAGAGGCCGAGAATTGGACCGAAAACACGGTCCCGGAATAACAAAAAAGCTCGCCGGCTAGGCCGACGAGCTGCAAGTTCTTGGTCGCGGGGGCAGGATTTGAACCTACGACCTCCGGGTTATGAGCCCGGCGAGCTACCAGACTGCTCCACCCCGCAATGTCTGGGCGCCTCATGTGCGCAAGAAAGAATATTACGCGGGAGTTCGGTAAACGGCAAGGAAAATCTCGTAGAGCATAATTCCTTCATATTTAAACCCCTCAGCCCCTATCACCGTAAACGAATCGCAGCCGAGCGCCATCGACGGCACGTATACAATGGTGCGCGTTCTTTTATGCCGACACCGGGAGTAGACATGCTGCTCGCTATCGATATGGGAAACACGCAGACGGCCATGGGCCTGTTTGACGGAGACGAGCTGGTGCAGTCGTGGCGCATGCCCACCGACCGCTCCTATACCGCCGACGAGATCCATGTGCGCCTGATGGGTTTCTTTAAGATGTACGGCCTTTCGCTCGATGCGGTCGACGCGATCGCCTTTGCGGGCGTGGTGCCGCAGCTCTCGCGCGAGTGGCACGCCGTGGCCGACCGCATTGCCGCGGACGCCATCGTCATCGGGCCGCAGACGGCCGCCGTAACCAAGCTGCGGGCGGCGCGCCCCCAGGCCGTTGGTGCCGACCGCATCGCCAACGCCGTGGCCGCACGCCTCGCCTACGGCGCGCCGGTCATCGTGGTGGACTTTGGAACGGCAACCAACATCGACGTTGTCGACGCCGCAGGTTCCTACCGTGGCGGTGCCATCTCGCCGGGCCTCATGCTCTCGGCAGCGGCGCTCTTCTCGCGCGCGGCCAAGCTCTCCAGCGTGCCCATCGAGGCTCCCGCCCACGCACTGGGCGAGACAACCGAGGCCGCCGTGCAATCGGGCATAGTCGTTGGCGCGGCCGCGCAAGCAGAAGGCCTGGTTGCCCGCATCAAGCGCGAGCTGGGCATACCAAATGCGCCCGTGGTGGGAACCGGTGGCCTTGCACGCACCGTGAGCGCCGCAACCGACCTTTTCTCGGCCGTCGACCCTGACCTCACGCTGCGTGGCATCCGCGAGATATGGCTCCACCAGCAGCACTAGCGACCGCCAGCAGCCCA
>OLQB01001434.1_pt1 | contig 17033 bp, 5 predicted proteins | sample 1672681 | NCBI WGS metagenome assembly OLQB01 (sample SAMEA3136713, study PRJEB25190) | human gut metagenome | reverse complement strand
ATTGCATAAAAATTCAAGAATAAAAGCAAACAACGATTTAATCAGCGCTTCCCTAATGAGCTGGTGGACTAGTGGGCTGGTCGGAGTTAATGTCAGGGTGTACCAAGATTCTTCGCCCGGGGTTAGAATGGTCGGTCGGCCAAATAAAAGGAAGGCCCTTTAATGTGCAGGCTAAGGGAGGGCATTGGCCGACTCGCGCATTCTATGCAGAATGCGCGCAAGTGGGGGCAGGAAGGAAAGTACGTAACGCTGACTTCATACTCATCGCCCGATAGGGCGATACCACCACCCTCAGCGGCGAAGCCGCTGTCAAACCTAAGAACCCTTGGGCCCGAAGGGCCCATCAATCTTAAGAACCTTTTGCGTCCAAAGGGCGCTGCCGGGAATTTCTATTTCCGTAAAAAATAAATTGACAGATAGGCCGTTGTAATTTATAATTTATAAGTGTGCAATAGCACCCCATCAGTCTTATTGGGAGGGAGGGATATAGATGTCTGAGATCAAAGTTCAAAAGGGCGAATCTCTTGATAGTGCTCTTCGCAGATTTAAACGTTCCTGCCAAAAAGCCGGGGTTCTTTCTGAAGTAAGAAAACGTGAACATTATGAAAAGCCCAGCGTTAGACGTAAACTGAAATCTGAAGCCGCAAGAAAACGCAAGTATAAGTAATAACAGGTTGTAAGGTGATTGGTTTTGTCAATTAAAGAACAGCTTATGGCTGACATGAAGACAGCCATGAAAGCTAGAGAAGAAGGTAAGCTTGCACTGAACACGATCCGTATGGCCCGTGCTCACATCAGACAGGCTGAAATCGACGACGGACACGCGGACTTCAATGATGATCAGGTTCTTGCCGTTCTCCGGAAAGAAGTGAAGCAGAGGAAAGAAACCCTTGCTGAAATCGCTGGTTCCGGAAGAGAAGACCTGGTTAAACAGACCAAAGCGGAAATCGAAGTACTGGAAAAGTACCTGCCGGCAGAAATGTCTGCAGAAGAAGTAGAGAAGATTGTGAAAGAAACAATCGACGCCTTGGATCCTGGGCAGAGAAATATGGGTTCTGTGATGAAAGCTGTCATGGCAAAGCTCAAAGGTAAGGCAGACGGCAAACTGATTAACGGGATTGTTCGTAAACTGCTGGCCTGAGCTCAAAGGCTTGACAAAAGTAAGACACGTGGTGTATCCTTATTACATAAGTTCATATGCTGCGTCAAAGATGACTCATTCCTATCGGGATGGGTCATTTTCTTTTGTAACACATAGGACTTTATAAATATAAAAAAGTGGAACAATTTAAGTCTATAGGAGGGCTCAAATGAACAAAGAATTATTGTACTGCATTCCGGCTGGCCAATACGGTAAAGAAGGGGTTCTTTCCCTGCTGGCGCAGCACCCGGAAATCCGGTTCGTGTCTCTCGTAGGCATTGACCTGGCAGGCAATGATACTGATGAAAAGATTCCCATCGAGATTTTTATGAAAGACTACGAAGACTTCTTCGCCGGCAAAGCTGTGCAGACCGATGGCTCTTCCGTAGTATTCATGAATATCGCTACCCTGAACGATGCGCGGGTAGACATGGTGGCCGACAGCACGGTCAACTGGTATGTGGACTATAATGATGATAATGTGATGGAAGAAAACGGACGTCCCGTAGGCACCCTGCGGATTCCCTGCTTCCTTATCCATAACGGAAAATTTATCGATTCCCGCTCCATTCTGAAAAATTCCTGCGAATACGTAGCCAGAGAACTGAAGAAAATGCTTCTCGGCGCCACTGTGAAGGGCATGGAAAACTTCCCCTTCTCTGAAATTCAGGATATCGTATTTACCACCGGCACGGAACTTGAATTCTGGGTGAAAACCCCCAGCGAAAAGGAAACGGTACAGCACCTGTCCATTTCCCAGCGCCTCCAGGAACAGTACTGGCAGCGCATGCGCGGCAACGTCCGTACCGCCATGGAACAGACCATTGAAGAGCTGGATGCCCGGGGCCTCCATGTAGAAATGGGCCACAAAGAAGTAGGCGGCATCAAATCCAAAATCGATGACGACGGTCATATCTTTGATGTATGCGAACAGCTGGAACTGGACTGGCTCTTCTCCACCAATCCCCTGCAGGCAGCAGACAATGAACTGGAAGCTCGCATCGTGGTACGGGAAGTCTTCCGCCGCAACGGTCTGGACGTATCCTTTAAGGCAAAGCCCATTATCGGTGTAGCCGGCAGCGGCGAACATACCCATGTAGGCATTGCAGCCCTCCTGAAAAACGGCAAAACCATCAATTTGCTGGCACCGGAAGACATGTCTTCCGATTTCCTCTCCACCATTGGCTATGGCTTCATCAAGGGCATTCTCCACAACTATGAAGCCACCAATCCCTTCGTTTCTTCCACCACCGACGCCTTCAACCGCCTGAAACCGGGCTTTGAAGCACCGGTCTGCATCGTCACCTCCCTGGGCCATACGCCGGAAGTACCGTCCCGCAACCGTTCCATCCTCATGGGACTGATCCGGGATATCGGAAATCCGAAAGCTACCCGCTTTGAACTCCGCGCGCCGAACCCCTTTACCAATACCTACCTCTGCGTTTCCTGCCTCTACCTAACCGCCTTAGACGGCATCGAATATGCCTTGAAATCCGGCAAATCGGCAGCAGACCTTCTGGCTGAACTTTCCAAGAAGCCCGGTGAAGACGCAGACTACCTGGAAAAAGACAGAGCCTACCGCTGCGAAGAAAACGTATTCGAGGACTTCACCGATGAAGAAAGAGATGCAGCCTTCGGCAAACCGCCTGCCACGGTTTGGGAAAACGTGAAAATCATGAAAGCCAACCCGGACAAGGTGGCAGTCCTCACCAGAGGCGGCACCCTTTCCGAAAAGATTGTAGATTCCTTCCTCGCTTCCATCGTGTACCGCTGGAAGAACGAACTCATCGACCGGATTATCCCCGGTGTGGAAGCTGCCGTGAGAGGCTATAAAAAACTGGATAATGATGACAAGATTGATGAAAGACGCTGGAAATCCATCAAAGCCAAACGGGTGGAACTGGCAAAAGATCTGGACGATGAAAAATGCATCTGCACCAGGCTGAAAGAAGCCCTGGAAAAAGACGACTACGACACCGCCTCGGACCTCCAGCTGGAAATGATGAAAAAAGCCCAGGCCCTGGAAAAGGAATACCGCGTGTATGCCCTGAACATTCTCGACTGATTCAATCTGCCAAAGCTGAACATCAGGCCAATGATGACCCATTCTTACAAGAAGAATGGGTCATTTTATATTTCATGACATAGATGAAAATGTATATACAGGAGGCATGGATGATGAGGAACTGGAAAAAGAAATACCGCTTTTCCATTCTGGGTTTCCCGTTAATCACCTGACGGGGGACTCATCTGGAAACTATTTCATATATAGAAAAAATGATTATAAAACAGGAGGAATTCAACATGAACAAGGACTTACTTTACTACATCCCCACCGGTGAATTTGGCAAGGAAGGCGTACTTTCCCTTCTGAAAACCCATCCGGAAATCCGCTTCGTATCCCTGGTAGGCATTGACCTGGCAGGCAACGATACCGACGAAAAGGTACCGATTGAACTGTTCCTCAAGAACTATGACGATTTCTTCGCCGGCACCGCCGTACAGACCGACGGCTCCTCCGTAGTACTCATGAACATCGCCACCCTGAATGATGCTCGGGTCGACATGGTAGCAGATCCCTCCGTCAACTGGTATATCGACTACAATGAAGACAACATCTATGAAAATGGCCGCCCTGTAGGCACCCTCCGCATTCCCTGCTTCCTCCTGCACAACGGCAAATTCATCGACTCCCGCTCCATTCTGAAAGACTCCTGTGCCTTCGTGGCAGATAAACTGAAAGCACTTCTGGCCGGCGGCAAAAAAGTGAAAGGCATGGAAGACGTTCCCTTCGAAGACATTGAAGACATCGAATTCACCATTGGCACGGAACTGGAATTCTGGGTCAAGACCCCCAGCGAAAAAGAAACCATTCAGCACCTCTCCATTTCCCAGAGACTGCAGGAACAGTACTGGCAGAGAATGCGCGGCAACGTCCGTACCGCCATGGAAGAAGCCATTGAAGAACTGGATGCCCGCGGCATGAGCGTGGAAATGGGCCATAAAGAAGTGGGCGGCATCAAACCGAAAGTAGACGACGCCGGCCACACCGTGGATGTCTGCGAACAGCTGGAACTGGACTGGAGATTTTCCATGAACCCCCTGCAGGCAGCAGACAATGAACTGGAAGCCCGTATTATTATCCGTGAAGTATTCCGCAAATACGGCCTCGACGTATCCTTCAAGGCAAAGCCCATTATCGGTGTAGCAGGCAGCGGCGAACACACTCATGTAGGCATCTGCGCTACCCTGAAAAACGGCAAGATCATCAACCTCCTGGCTCCTACAGAAATGAAAGCCGACTTCCTTTCCACCATCGGCTACGGCTTCATCATGGGCATCCTGAAGAACTACGAAGCCACCAACCCCTTCGTATCGTCCACCACCGACGCCTTCAACCGTCTGAAACCGGGCTTCGAAGCACCGGTCTGCATCGTCACCTCCCTGGGCCACAAACCGGAAGTTCCGTCCCGTAACAGAACCATCCTCATCGGCCTGGTAAGAAACATTGACAACCCGAAAGCCACCAGATTCGAACTCCGCGCTCCAAACCCCTTCACCAACACCTACCTGGCAGCCTCTTGCCTCTTCCTCTCCGCCCTTGACGGCATCACCTACGCCGTCACCTCCGGCAAGACACCGGCAGACCTTCTGGCCGAACTCTCCAAGAAACCGGGAGAAAAAGCAGACTACCTGGAAGAAGGAAGAGCCTATCGCTGCGAAGACAACGTATTCGAAGACTTCACCCAGGAAGAAAGAGATGCAGCCTTCGGTAAACCGCCGGCTACTGTCTGGGAAAATGTGAAGACCATGAAAGCTAACCCCGACAAAGTGGCAGTCATTGAAGCAGGTGGCACCCTGAATGCCACCATCGTAGACTCCTTCGTAGCCTCCATCGTATACCGCTGGAAGAACGAACTTATCGACCGCATCATCCCGGCCACCGAAGCCCTGGTCAAAGGCTTCAGGAAACTCCCCAGCGAAGACGACCTGGACGAAGAACGGTGGGCTGATATCCTTGATAAGAAATACGAACTCATCAAAGACACCAAAGCCGGCAAATCCCTCAGCACCAAGCTGAAAGACGCCCTCGAAGCCGATGACTACGACACCGCCTCCGACCTGCAGATCGAAATCAATAAGAAAGCTGAAGCCCTCGAAAAAGAATACGGCGAATACGCCCTGAACATCGTAGGCTGATACAGGAAATCAAAAAAGACTGTGAAGAAAGGTCAATCATTTCTTCGCAGTCTTTTTTATTGTCATATGATGATATGCAGCCCGCCGCCATGGTCATCTCGAGCGGGGGAACATGCCGGTATGGGACATAAAGTCCCTGGGGCTATGGAAATTCTGAGGCGAGAGATCTCCAGCCCCAATGTTCTGTGTACCATCAGGGAGTGAGATTTCTCCACTCTGTGGAGACTCTGCATAGAGTTTCCAAGTCAGCCGAAGTTGGCCTCTAGCCTGCACAATAAGAGGCTTTCCTATTGGCGGCTGACCGGCTGCGGTCGAAATGACGAGGGGCGGAGTGGTGTTTTTGCCATTTGTCCTCCTTTGAAAGGACGGTATGCGGCCCGCCGCTATCGTCATCTCGAGCGGAGCTGCGTGCTGGTATGGATGGCAAAGCCTTTAAGGGCTATTGATACTCAGAGTCGAGAGATCTCCAGCCCCAATGTTCTGTGTACCATCAAGGAGTGAGATTTTTCCACTCCGATGCGCTTTGGTCGAAATGACGAGGGCGGGCGGCGTTTTGTCATCAGTTCCGCGAAAGGACTGTATGCAGCCTGCCGCCATTGTCATCTCGAGCGGAGCTGCATGCCGGTATGGATGGTAAAGCCTTTAGGGGCTATTGATACTCAGAGTCGAGAGATCTCCTGCCACTATGCTGCATACCATTGGAGAGCGAGATTTCTCCACTCCGCTGCGCTTTGGTCGAAATGACGGGGGCGGGGTGACGTTTTGTCATCAGTTCCTTGAAAGGACTGTATGCAGCCCGCCGCCATGGTCATCTCGAGCGGGGGAACATACCGGTATGGGACATAAAGCCCCTGGGACTATTGAAACTCAGAGGCGAGAGATCTTCAGCCCCAATGTTCTGTGTACCATCAGGGAGTGAGATTTCTCCACTCCGCTGCGCTTTGGTCGAAATGACGGAGCGGGGTGACGTTTCTGTCATTTGAGAAGTGACATTTCTCCGCTCTGCCCTTTCAGCGTAAGAAGCGGCAATAGGGGCAGGGACCGCCAGCTATTATCTCCATACAAGTAAATTTTATGAATGAGTAATTGCTTTTTGAGCATAAAGACATAAATTGTTACGTTATAAAAGCTAACACATTGATTCACTCACGCTTTAGTGCTATCCTTAACGCAAAGGATAGCATTGATTGATCCTTCAGGGAAGCGTCGATTCTTGGCGTGCTGATTGTATTCCGGTATTTGTATGCATGAAGAAAACAGGATGACGAAAACTGCCAGTCCTGTCTGAAATCCCAAAGCACAGGGATGCATATAAATACCTGCGAAATCAGATGCTTTGAATCCATAACCCTTCCCGAGACAGTGGAGTCTATAAATACGCAGGTCGGAAGCCGAAAGGGGCGTCGGCTTTGGTTCTGCTTTTTGCGTGGAAAATAATGACTTAAAGTAAATTAATCCTCGGCTTCCATGGAACAGAGAAGTAAGAAATAGAAAAGAAATGTTCCTTCAGCGGCCGGAATATTAACAGAAAAGCAGAATGATCGATACTACGGAATCTTTAAATTTCTACAGTCCCGGTACTATAGAAATGACAGGCACCTGTCATTTCATAGCCGGAAATACTTCCACAGGAGATGGATACCAATGAATAAAATTTTCAAAGTCATCTTCAGCAAAGCCAAAGGCTGCTATGTAGTCGTTTCGGAACTGGCAAAATCTGCAGGGAAAGGGACCTCTGCTTCTCATATCCAAAGGGGATATAAACTCACCCTGGCTGCTGCGGTGCTGTCCATGATGATGGGCATGGCGCCAGTAGGGGCTGCAGACCCTGTTGATTTGGGCAATAACGCCAAAGCTGCCTATGATGACAATGGCAACCTCACCATCGGTGACGCGAAGACCATGGCCGAAGGGGACAATAAGAATGGCAAGAACAACACCACCATCGGTACCCAGACCGATACCCTGCGCAATGTGAAGGGCGATACGGAAAAGAAAGGCCAGCCTTTGGATGGCAGTAACACCATACTGGTGGACGGGGAAGGAAAAGCCCATCCGCTGGATCTTTCCACAGAAGCCGGCGGCTCCACGGCCGTGGGCTACCAGAACAAGGCAGAAGGGGACGATTCCACGGCCATCGGCAATAACGCAAAAATTACCAACAAACCGGTAACCTACTACGTGGACGCCGAGGGCAAGAAGACCGCCTCCCCCGAAAATGCTGTCTGGTATAAAGACGCCAGCGGCAATCCCACCAAGGTGCCCCAGGTCTTCCGGGATGCTGGCGGCAACACGACCACCACGCCCCAGTACGTCCATACCTATACGGAAAAAGACCCCACCACCGGGAAAGATGTCACTAAGACAGAAATCACCAGCGATGCCACGAAGGCTGACCAGAAAGATGGTCAGCCCGTCTACAACTATCAGAAAACCGACAACACGCCCTATCTCTACACCGTGACCCTCTATCAGGCTGCCAGCAACTCCATTGCCGCCGGTACCTCTGTCACCGCCAATGGCAGCAATGCCGTAGCCGTAGGCTACAAATCCACTGCTGATAACTCTGCCGTGGCCATCGGTGATACGGCCTCTGCCAAAGAAAATGCCGTGGCCATGGGCTACAGCTCCACTGCCGATAACTCCGCCGTGGCCATCGGCGATACGGCTGCTGCCGTGGAAAATGCCGTGGCCATGGGCAAAGATACCAAAGCGACGAAAGAAGGCTCCATCGCCCTGGGCAAGGGATCCGAGGCAGACCGTCCCGGCGGCGTCACCGGCTGGGATCCCAAGACCGGCAAGGCCTCCACAAAGAGCGACGTGGCCTGGAAGTCCGGGGAAGGGGCCCTTTCCATTGGCAATGGCGGTGCCAGCCGTCAGATTACCAATGTGGCCGCCGGCAGTGAAGACAGCGACGCCGTGAACCTGGCCCAGCTGAAAAATGCCATGACCCATTACTACAGCGTCAAGACCACATCTGATACTGATGCAGCCGGAGGCAACAACTACCTGAACGACGGCGCCACCGGCAACAATGCCCTGGCCGCCGGGGTCAGTGCTGTGGCAACAGGAGATAATGCCACGGCCGTGGGTACAAATACCTATGCTTCCGGTACGAACGCTTCTGCGTATGGATACCGGGCTGTGGCCAGCGGTTCGGGCAGTGTGGCCATCGGTTCCGGGACCAGCGCCCAGCAGGAAGGCTCTGTGGCTATAGGAGGTCATACCCAAGGATCCCATGCGGTGCAGGTAGGGACAGATTCCACAGCCCAAAGTGCTTATTCGGTAGCTGTTGGTGGTCATGCTAAAGGAGAATATTCTGTAGAAGTTGGGTACGGATCCACTGCCCAGGGATCTTATTCTACTTCTATAGGCGGCCATGCTATCGGAAAGAATTCCATTGCCATCGGTAGAGATAGCAATCCTGCCAGTGCTGGAGGGGATAACTCCATTGCCATCGGAGGCCACACCAACAGCACCAACGATATTGCCATCGGGGCCGGTTCCTCGACCAGCGGCGGTCAGGCCATCGCCGTCGGCGGTTCGGCCACGGGCGGGCAGGCAGTTTCCATAGGCGGTGTTGCCGGAAGTTTTCAGGCCACGGCCGTAGGCAGTGGTTCTGCAGCTACAGGTTCCCAGAGTACGGCTGTGGGCGGCCACGCTGGTAACGTGTATTCTACTGCAGTAGGCCAGGGGGCCAATGCTACCTATGCCTATACCACGGCGGTAGGCAACAACTCGACGGCTTCAGGAGACCATTCCACGGCCCTGGGCTATGGGACTTCTGCCCAGGGAAGTAATACTACGGCCATTGGCGGGGCCAATGCCAATGGGACGAATTTAACGGTTATTGGGAATAATTCTACGGCCAGTGCTTCTGATTACTGGGACAATATTTCTAATTCCACTGCCGTCGGCGGCGCCCACATCAGTGCCAGCGATGCGGCAGCCATCGGTTCCAATGCCACCGTGAATGGACAATACGGTGTGGCTTTGGGCCACAATTCCAATGTATCCTATGCAAGTACCGGCGTAGGGGAAGGGACCAAAGCCTCCAATACGGGCACGGCTGTAGGCTATGGGTCCCAGTCTTCCGGCTATCAATCTGCTGCGGTTGGGGCTGGTTCCCAAGCTACGGGACAAAATGCAGTCTCTTTGGGCGGAGGCGGAGCCTGGGGGGATTACAGCATTGCCCTGGGATCTGGCGCCGGGACCACGGCTCATGGTATTGCTATCGGTCAGAACAGCGGGGCCTGGGGAGAAAATGCCATTGCCATCGGAGAAGGAACCAATGCCTGGCGGGCCAATTCCATTGTATTGGGAAAAAATTCTAAATCTGGTGCTGATAAAAATATAGAAGGCTATGATCCGCGGACCGGGGTGGCTTCTGTGGACGATACATCAACCTGGTATTCCACGGATGAAGCTGTTTCCATCGGCCGGGCAGAAGAACGGGATGACAAGGGCAATATCACAGTCTCCGCCATTACCCGTCAGCTGAACAATCTGGCTGCTGGTACTCTCGATACGGATGCTGTCAACGTGGCCCAGCTGAAAGCCGCTACCCAGAAGGTCAATATGCATGACTACAGCGTCTGGTCTCCCGATACGGAAACAGATACCAACTACACCAATGGAGGCGCTGTAGCCAAGAATTCCATGGCAGCCGGGGTCAGCGCTGGAGCCACCGGCGAAAACGCCGTGGCCATCGGCTATGGCGCCAAGGCGAAAGGCAGGAGCGCCACGGTCATCGGCAAGAATGCCAGTGCGACGGGCCAGTACGCCATGGCCTTTGGCGGCCTGGATACCACCGATAAAAATGGAAATCCGGTCACCATGACCAACACGGCCAGCGGTGCCTCCGCCACGGCTTTTGGTCAGGGCGCACAGGCCAAGGGCAATGCTTCACTGGCCTTCGGTCATAACACCGTCGCAGGCGTCGATGGCGGCAACGGCCAGCAGTCCGTGGCCTTTGGCGAGGATACCCAGGCCCTCGGCGGCCGGTCCCTGGCCTTTGGGGAGAAGACCGTTGCAAAGTACAATGACTCCGTCGCCTTTGGCAACGATACCCGAGCATCGTCCACGGGCGCCACGGCTTTCGGCAACCGCACCCGTGCGATTTCCTCTTATTCCACAGCCTGGGGTAATGCCACCGTCGCCGCTGACGAAGAATCCACGGCTTGGGGGAGCGACACCATCGCCGGTGCTAAGCTAGGTGAAAATGGTGCTGTGACCAATAATTACAAGATTAATCCGGACGATAAAAATGAACCAGTGAAGCAAGAACAGATGGATGTCCATGGCAATCTGGCTTATATCCAGCCCAACGGTAAGACCGCTGGCATCAAGCAGATGCCAATCGACAGTGGCACTGAGAAACACGATTATGTGGTCTTGGCCGGCAAGGATGGCAATACCTACGTCCGCGACTACCAGGGCAGCCTCTGGAAAGTCAATGTGGCTGCTGACGGCACGGTGACTGTCGATACAACAGCCGGCAAGAATGGGAATGGCAAGGTCTACGACGGAAAGAACGGGGCGAAACAGTCACTGGCTAAGACTACGGTTAACGGCGCAGAAGTCGACATCACGCCGGACAATGTATTGACCAAAGCCCATGAAGGGAAGAATGGCTACACCATCGAAGGCTATGCCAATGCCACGGCCTTCGGTTATTCCACCGAAGCCTCCGGCGACAACGCCACGGCCTTCGGCAACGATACAAAGGCCAGCGCAGCCGGTGCCACAGCCTTCGGCTACCAGACTGTCGCCTCCGGTGAGAACGCCACGGCTTTCGGCGAGAACTCCATCGCCGCTGCCAAGAACTCCTTGGCAGCCCTGGGAGGCACAGTCGCAGCGTCGGCCACCAATGCCGCCGCCATCGGCAAGAACGCCCAGGCGACCCTGGAGGACAGCGTGGCCCTGGGCAGCGGGGCAGTGGCAGACCGCAAGAGCGGAGCCAAGGGCTATGATATGCTGACGAAGGGAGATACCACCAATACATCTACGGCGTGGGTTTCCAGTGCCAATGCCATCGCTGTCGGAAACGGCAGCACCCTGACCCGTCAGATCACTGGCGTAGCAGCAGGCTCCCAGGATACGGATGCCGTCAATGTGGCCCAGCTCAAGGCAGCGGGTTTCAAAGTCACCACCCAGAACAATGGCAATATTTCCAGCTCCATCCTCAACGGCGATACGCTGGATTTCGAGGCTAAGGACAATGCCATTGTCTCCACGTCCAAGGACAGCAAGACCATTACTGTGGCCGTCAGCAAGACTCCGACCTTTGACAGTGCTACCTTCTACAACCCCAATCCATCCGAAGGACAGAACAATGAAAAAGTGACCATTTCTAATGGCCATATCAGCACCTACAACAAGGATCAGCAGGAAAGAGCTGTAATTGGTACGGATAATCAGGGCAGCGGCACACTTCATTTGATTAACAACGACTTGTCCCAGGTTCATGTATACACCCAGAACTCTAAGGAAGATGGCAACGATGGTATCACCCGTATGTACTATATTTCCTCTTCCGGCGACGGCGGCGAAATCCAGGGGATCCACACCATTGCTGTACTCGACGATGGTATCAATTACGCCGGCGATAATGTGAAGCCGAATACGTCGGACAAAGTGGTGGTGAAGCACAAGCTGAATTCCACCATGGACATCACCGGCGGTGCGGATACGAGTAACCTGTCCGAGGGCAACATTGGCGTTGTAGCCACTCCGGCCGTGGAAGATGACCAGGGCAATATCACTCAGAAGGGCAAACTGGAAATCAAGCTGAACAAGGACCTCACCGGCCTCAATACAGTCACCGCCGGCAATGCTAAGATCGGCAGTGCTCCGGCCGATACGCTGAAGCTCACCGAAAATGGTGCGGTCACGGATAAGACGGCTCCTGCCGGCAGCTATGTGACGGGCCTTGACAACAAGGACTGGGATGTCTCCAGCCCGACCTATGTCAGCGGCCGTGCAGCCACCGAAGACCAGCTCAAAAAAGTCAGCGATGCCGTCAACAAGACAGCTGCTCAACATACCATTGTCACGGTCAACGATAACAAAGATAATCAGGATACCAAGGCTGCAGCTGGCAAGGGTACTTTCGGCGAATATGCTGGTGCCGATAAGGGTAACCTGCTCATTGCCGCCAAGGATGACAATGGCCAGATGACCTACAACATCAAGCTCAACGACCAGCTGGTCATCGGCCAGAAGGGCGAGCCGGGTGTGGCCGGTAAAGACGGCAAAGTCACTGTGGAAACCAAGGGCGGCACCACCGTTGTCATCGGCCACGATGGCGAGCCGGGCAAAGATGGCAAAGACGGCCTCTTCGTCACCAGTAAGGATGGCGCAGACGGCGTTTCCATCACCGGCCCGAACGGCGCTGACGGAACTGACGGCAAAGTCGGCATTTCCGGAACGGACGGCAAAGATGCTGTCTCTATTTCCGGCAAGGGTGGCGTGGGCCATATCGGCCTGACCGGTCCGAAAGGTGAGAAGGGTAAGGATGGTATCTCCATCGACATCACGACGGACCTTAAGTCGGCTACGCTGGATGATGGCAAGAATGTCAAGACAGTCATCAAAGACAAGGAAGGCAAAGAAACGACCATCGAGCAGGCTCCGCGTATCCAGTACAACAGCAATGGCAAGAGCTATGAAGTCGCCACGATGGATGACGGTCTGAAGTTCGTCGGCGATGATGGTACGGCTACGCCGGTCACCAAAAAGCTCAACGATACCTTGCAGATCCGCGGCGATGGCACGTATGATGTAACTACGCACAAGACCAACGATGATGGCAACATCAAGATTTCTTCTGATGCTGCTAATGGAACAATCCAGGTCGCTTTGAGCGACAAGATTAACCTGCATCAGGCGGGAGCCTTGACCGTCGGCGGAAACAAGAATGGTGATGCTGCGAACGGACAGGATCCGATTGTCATCAAGCATTTTGACGATAAGACCCTCGATGTAATAGGTGTCGACAAGGATGGCAAGCCGACTACGTCACAGGCCTTGACAATAAGGACTGGGATGTCTCCAATCCGACCTATGTCAGCGGCCGTGCAGCTACCGAAGACCAGCTCAAGAAAGTCAGCGATGCTGTCAATAGTGCTGCGGCTACGGCTGGTAAGCATACAGTCGTTACGGTTAATGACAAGGATAGCAATGAGACAAAGGCTGAAGCTGGCACGGGTGTATTTGGCAACTATGCTGGTGCCGACAAGGGCAACCTGCTCATTGCCGCTAAGAATGACAATGGCCAGATGACCTACAACATCAAGCTCAACGACCAGCTGGCCATCGGCCAGAAGGGCGAGCCGGGTGTGGCCGGCAAGGACGGCAAGGACGGCAAAGTCACTGTGGAAACCAAGGGCGGCACCACCGTTGTCATCGGCCATGATGGCGAGCCGGGCAAAGATGGCAAAGACGGTCTCTTCGTTACTGGTAAGGATGGCGCAGACGGCAAGTCCGGCGTTTCCATCACCGGTCCGAACGGCGCTGACGGAACTGACGGCAAAGTCGGCATTGCCGGAACGGACGGCAAGGATGCGGTCTCGATTGCTGGCAAGAACGGCGTCGGCCATATCGGCCTGACCGGCCAGAAAGGTGAAGATGGCAAGGATGGTGTATTTACCGACCTTTCCACGACCCTTGGCACAGCAACGCTTGCCCCTGCCAAGAATGAGCAGAGCAAGTCGGCCGACAAGGTGAATGCAGACGATAAATCATCCCGCATCCAGTACCAGACGACCGTCACAGACAAAGATGGCAAGACTAAGACGGTCATTACCCATGAAGTCGCTACGATGGACGACGGCCAGAAGTATGCCGGTGATTTCGGCGATGGCGCTTCGGTCAAGCTGAACAAGACGGTCAACGTCAAGGGCAATGCCAAGAAGGAAGCCGACCTTACGGATGGCAACATCGGTGTAGTTTCGAGCCAGAGTGGCGATAACGGTCAGTTGTTGATCAAGCTGAACAAGGACCTCAACCTTGGTGACAATGGTTCTGTCAAGATGGGGAATACGACCATCAACAATGATGGTATGACCATCAGCAAGACGGAATCCGGGAAGACGACTACTGTCACACTGACGGATAAGGGCCTTAACAATGGCGGCAACAAGATTACCAATGTAGCTGCTGGTACCGATGGAACGGATGCTGTAAATGTATCCCAGCTCAATGACGTCAAGACCTTGGCTGGTCAGCATACGACGGTAGAAGCTGGTTCGAAGAATATCACGGTCAAAGAAGGTACGAATTCGACTGGTGGCAAAAACTACACCGTCGATTTAGCCAAGGATGTCGCGTTTGGTGATGCCGCTAAGGGCGATAAGACGGTTGCCATCAGTGGCACCAATGGCACGGTTATGGCCGGCACAGGCGACAACAAGGTCACTGTCGACGGCTCGAAAGGCCAGATTATCGCTGGCGGTGACAATGGTGTCAAGATTGGCAACGTCGAAGCTGGTGACAACAGCCTGACCATTTATGATAAGGATGGCAATGCTACGAACCAGACTGACAAGGCTGGCAAGTATGTCACCAACTTGGGCAACAAGACCTGGAACAAGGATGGTTCCTATGTCAGCGGCCGTGCTGCTACAGAAGACCAGCTGCATCAGTTGGAATCCAATTTCAATACGAAGGTTAATGCTGTAGAGCAGAATCATACGGTTGTCACTGTCAATGGTAGTGTAGAAGCGCCTGATGCAGGAGCCAATGGCACTTTAGGTAACTATACTGATGAAAAGAAAGGCAATCTGCTCCTGGCTCAGAAAAAGGATAGTACCGGTAAGATTACCTATGACTTAAAACTCAACGATAAAGTTACGCTTGGTAAAGCTGGCACAAATGGCAAGGATGGTGTGGATGGTTCCATCGGCCTTAAAGGGGCTGACGGCCAGTCCAGCATCGGCCTCAATGGCAAGGATGGCATTTCTGTCATCGGTGCTGATGGAAAGAACGGCGTCAGCATCACTGGCTCCAATGGCCTCGATGGTAAGAATGGTATTGATGGTAAGATTGCCATTGGTACACCGGGTAAAGACGGTCAGCCGGGCAAAGATGCGGTCTCTATCTCCGGCAGGGACGGTGTTGGCCATATCGGTCTGACTGGACCGAAAGGTGCAGATGGCAAGGATGGTACCAATATTGACATTTCCACCGTCCTGGGCAAGGGTACCCTGGACCGCAATCAGAACGAAGTCAAGGGCGAAGATAAAGATGGTACAAAAGACCAGGCAGCCCGCATCCAGTATCAGACTACAGTCAAGGAAGCTGATGGTACGACGAAACCCATTACTCATGAAGTCGCCACTATGGATGACGGTATGAAGTACGGCGATGATTTCGGCAATACAGCCAAAGTTAAACTGAACCATCAGCTGGATATTGTTGGTGACATCAATGCCGGCAAGAAAGATGGCGACAAGAAAGCTACGAAAGATGATCTCAGCGATGGGAACATCGGCATTGTGGCTACCGATACCGTCTACAATGACGACGGCACGGTGAAGGAAAATGGCAAGATGACTGTCAAGCTGGCTAAGGACTTGAAAGGCTTGAACAGCATTGAATCCAACAGCGTCACCACGGGCAACACCACCATCAACAACGGCGGCCTCACCATCAAGACTGGCGATGCTAACCGAACCATTACGGTTCAGGATGGCAATGTCAACATGGGCGGCAACCAGATTCACCATGTGGCACCGGGCCAGGCGCCGGATGATGCAGTCAATGTAAGCCAGCTGAATGCTACGAATTACGCAGTGAACAAGCTGGATACCCGGGTGAACCGGGTGGGCGCCAATGCGGCAGCCCTGGCGGCTCTCCATCCGCTGGACTTTGATCCCGATGACAAATGGGACTTCTCCGCCGGCTACGGCCATTACAAGGATGCCAATGCAGCTGCGGTAGGCGCATTCTATCGGCCTAACGAGGACACCATGTTCAGCGTAGGCGGCTCCTTTGGCGGCGGTGAAAATATGGTGAATGCCGGCGTCAGTGTGAAACTGGGCCAGGGCAACCATGTGTCCACCTCCCGGGTGGCTATGGCCAAGGAAATCAAGGATCTCAAAAAGGACGTGGCTGACCTGAAGGCTGTGGTGAACCAGCAGAGCGCTCTCATCGATAAGCTTACCGGCGTTAATGCCGGTGAGCTCTCCGGCAGTGATGACCTCTTCCCCGACGTTCCTGCCAATCACTGGGCCTATGAGTATGTCACCCGGCTGAAACAGGCCGGTATTCTCACCGGCTACCCAGACGGGAACTTTGCCGGTGACCGCATGATGACCCGCTATGAATTCGCAGCCATTGTGTACCGGGCCATTATGGCCGGCGCCGCTGCCAATCCGTCTCTGAACAAGGACGGTACCTTAGACAGGCTGGCTAAGGAATTCAGCAGCGAAATGAAGTATATCCGCATTGATACCATCCGCAAGGATAGAAACGGCAGACCCACCATCCAGCGCGTGAGAGTTATCAAAGAGGATGAAAAATAAGAGTCACGTAAAAAAGCTCCGCTTTGCGGGGCTTTTTGCGTGGAAGGCGGGTGCCTGGTCATGGGCCGCATGCCTTATTAAGTTGAATTTTTTCCCGTAACGTCTTGTTTCTCCTTGAGGTGGCAAGGGAACTGGATTCATAGGGGAGAGAAGCGACCCGCGAATCC
>OLQB01001424.1_pt1 | contig 17141 bp, 24 predicted proteins | sample 1672681 | NCBI WGS metagenome assembly OLQB01 (sample SAMEA3136713, study PRJEB25190) | human gut metagenome | reverse complement strand
TCCTTTGTGAGCATATCAAGTGTGATTTTTTCTTTTAGTTCCATTTTTAAATTCTCCTTTATTTAATTTTGTACAAGCAAATCACATTAATTTGCTCGCCGTCTGCAAATGCGTAAGCCGTCTTATCCTGTGACTGAAACTGCAACCAAGTGTTATTTTTAGGTACTGTAAATTTAAAAATCTTGCCGAGGTTTGAAATGCCGACACAAAAAACATCATCCACAGCAATGCACTTGTACGGTAAATCAATCAACGGATATGAACTGTTTGCTCCAATTGTAACAGCATTCATTTTGACGGTCGCACTGACGATTACGATGTCACCAATCGTCTTATATGTACAGCTTGCACTTTTGATTTTATCGGTAATAGTTGAATAAGGTGTGAGCTTTGATGTACCGCTTTCAATATTCGATGAATCGTACTTAGCTGCAAGAAGCGAATCAACCTCTGATGCAGAGTAAGACTTAGTCGGTGTGTTGCCAGACTTAGCAGTGGGTACATACATCAAGCGACCGCCGAAACCTCGATAACGACCACTGACACCGTAAGTACAATGCCAACAGAAAACACCTGAGTTATTGCCAGTACCCCAAGAATCGCCCAATAAAGTAGCACGATAACCGTTCAAATTTTGTGTAGCATAGAGAAAATCACCAACAGGAAGTGCATTTGTACCACCGATTTCTGACGGCATCAGCAACCAATCATAATTCTCACCGCCATAACCCATTGCGTTAATAAAGCCACTTGAATTTGCAAGGGTAAAACCGACAGGTTCATAATTATCGGAATGTTTTGCGTCATTGAATGTGAAGTTATTCGCAACATAGGGCTGACCACCACACATTGAACCGTCACCCCAAATGTTGATGCCCTGAATATGCTTCCGAACATTACCCCAAGGATTTTCCATTCCTCTATATGACACTGAAACTTTTCCGTTTGCTGTTTCAGTAGTCTGAATACCGCCTTTTTCGTTGATGGTTTCAGTTGCCATTCCTGTGCCATTACCAATGTCAGCGGTTGAGCCTGTCAGACTGGAACAGTTGTATGACGCATTATCGGGGATATTCACAACACCCTGACCTATGTCTGTCTGCGAGTTCATCAGTCCAATTTCAATCATCATCAAAAGTTGATTCGCACTTGTAGCCTTGATTGTTTCGAGGTGCCAGCCTGTACCTCTGTTCTGTGCCATTGATTCAAAAACTGACCTAGTTCCAAGTCCCTGTCTTAATCCGCTGATAGGTTTCTTACCTGCAACTGAGCAGAGCAGGTCACCGTCCTCGTAAGTGATAGATTCATCAACATTATCATTCACATAGGCTTTAGCGGAAACATCATACATACTGCCCTCATCGGCAGAATAAAGGATATATCCGACCTCGTTGCCGTTTTCGTCATAGAACGCAGGGTGCAGTTTAAAACCTGTTTTTGGCTTTGAACTCACATAGTAGTTCGCTTTACGCAAATGATAGCCAATGCCTGAATCTGTGTTTTTTTCCAATTTAAGCGGTACGACCTTATAGTAGAATGCAGGCTGATAAACCATAACCTGCCCGTTGGAACCGTCTTCCACATAGCCTTCATCTCCGTAGTATGCTGTGATTGTTCCGTCATCCAACACATTACATCTTTTTCGTCCGCCATACATTGCGAACTTATCGAAGTCTGCTCCCTGTGACAGTCCAACCGCTCCTGCGAGACGCTTGAATGTCTTGTTCTCAAAATCCACCTGCAATCCAAGGATATCACTGTCTGTGTATCCGATGTATGCCTTGACATCGTCAACATCTGACTTGTCAGTTTTGTTGCCGAGAAGCTTGTCCGTTTCTTCTGATGAGTAGGTTTCGTTCGCATCGTAATAATACTCGCCAAGATATTCAATGCTCGGATAATTGGTACTGCTGTCTGTAATGTCCGTTTTGGAGCTCACTTTGTTTGAATTGTCTTCTTTTGATTTAAGTGCATTGGCTACATCTGTTGCGTTTGCCTTGCCTGTAAGGGCTTTCTCTGCCGTCTGCATTCGTGCTGATAACTGACTAACCGTGCTTTTATCAGCTTTAGTAGACACAGAAGAATCAATCCCATCAAGCCTTGCTCCGAGCGATTTAGAACTGCCTCTTGCATTTTCGACTTCTTTTGTGATTTCCGCAATAGAGCTTGCACCCGGGAAAGCTTTACTGTCATCGTTGATTACGCTTTTTCCTACACGCAAACAAACGGTTTCAGCAGTTATAATTTCATCGCCTTCTGTAAGCACAATGTCCATTTTACAAATGCCTGATAATGCGAGCATTGTGTCTGTAAGCGTAACTGTGACTACATTATTTTCGGTGTCAACGACAGCAGCTACGCTGTCCGCAACGATTACATTGTCAACCGTAGCATTGACTTTTGCTGACATCGTAGAGGCAAGGTCAACAGTTTCACCGTTGACGGTAAACGCAAAATCAATAATGCGTGAGCCTTTATCGCCCTGTCTGACTTCTAAGATTTCGTAATTCTTACAGCTGTTGATTTCGAGTGTCATTTTGGTATGGTTAATATTCAATGTTTTCACCTCATTTAACTATATAATCAGATAACTTTGACTTCGCTGTGCCAAGTTCGAGACTGTTCCAACGTTCGAGCACGAAATCATAGTCTGTTTTAATGATTTTGGCTTGCAAGCTATCGTTTTCGGTATCGACATAAACACTATCACATAAATGCAGTCCAAGCATTTCGGTGAGTGTAGGCGGATAGTTAACCTTTACATTAAGCGTAGGCGCTCCGTTTGTGTTTACGAGCTGTCCTCTTAAAACCTGTGCTTGAATATTTAGCTTTTGGATTAAGAAGTCCTTGTTCTCACCTGTGTGAGCGTTGAAATCCCAGTAACCCGTTTCGTCGCCGATGTATACCGAACCGCCGTCCGAAACATCAACCGTTTTCACCTTAATAAGCTTAGAATTATGGGTTTTGAGTTCTTGCGGTTGTGAGCAAAGGACGAAGTTCTTGTCGCTATATGTATCATGGCAAGTGGCATACGCTGCAACATGGGAACAGATATCGTCTGAATTAAGCGTTTGCGTAAGACTGCTGATGTTACTGCCCCAGCGCAAATGGCAGTCTGTAACCGCCCCACGGTTTTTTAGCAACGATACATTAAAATTGTCGTATTTATATTCACCGCCAAAAACATCAACAAGCGAACCGTCAGCACCGCCCATAAAATCACCGAGAGTACAAGGCGTACAAAAGCCAAGCGTCATAGATGATTTTGTGGTAATATTTGATGTAAATTTGAAATAATGCCCCCACAAGGTTGCCTGCGGAAACAGCGAATCACCCTCAAAATCACGACCTGTGCAAAGTATATCCCACCATTCTTTTGGAGTATGCACTACATCAGTTTGGTTGGAAGTTTCAATCAAAAAATTGTTATACAGATTGTGCTTGATGTGCTTCGCTTTAACCGTGATTGATTTCTTGTCTTTGTACTGCAAATCGTAAATCTCAAAATACTGCGGTTCATCGGTTGGGTTCGGTTTTGCCTTAATGAAATACTGCGTGTCGAGTAAATCAGCACATCTGTCCGTTGTCGATAACTCCATTTCAAGCAAATAATCCCCGTTTCGTTCCTCGGTAACTTTACCGCTGATTATTTCTGTAATCCGTCCGAGCAGGGTAAAACTACTCGGATTGATTGTTTTAAAATATGATTTATACAACAAAGGGAACACTTTTACAATCGCCTCCAATTTGGTCTTATTGACAGTAGTGCGTTTGTATATTTCGTTACAACAATTTGATTGTCTCCGACCTTTAACTTAGGGGGTATAGTACCGTCAACAAAATTAGTTGTACCGTCTGATTTGTGTGCAATATACTGCATAGTTTCGCCGTCAAGCACAGCGTAGTCATAACCACCTGTGCACTTCAAATCAAGTGATTCGCCGTTTATGCTAACTTTAGCAATGGCCGTAGTGTTATTACCACTAACGTTTGTGTTAGTTACAACAATCATCGGCAAAGATTCGTACTTTTCGGGGTTATGTAAAACAATCGGTTTATTAACTTCAAAATCAATAGTCCGCTGTCCGAGCTCGGAATGCCACCACGGCTTGCGGTTGAATTTGATTTTTGTTGTAAGTAATGTTGGAAGTTCACGAACAATATCGTCAGTATTTGATATGTAAGCCTCGGTGAAATATCCGGGGTTATAAGTATCCTTGTACTTTTGGTAGCCACGATTTAAGGTCAGCCATTCAATTACGGCCCTCGCAAGGTGCTTTGCTGACAATTCGGACAGGTACGGCAAAAAGGAAATTTCACGCTCAAATTCAACATTCTTCCACCGCCCATTATCAAGCAAGACATCACCGTCTCTACACGGGATTTCAACCGTTGAAACATCTCTGACGGGAATTTCGTGCTGTGGTGCTTGTGTGATACGACCGCCGAAATATGATAACCATTTACCTCCGAAATAAAAATTATGCATACGCTTTCTGCCTCCTTGTTACTTCATCGGCGAGCCGATTGCTCATATCGTCAACGAAGCTGTCAATATCCATGTCGTTATTAATTGCAACAGAGGGAATATTAATACTGATGTTGTTGATGATATTAGTGGAATCGTTTTCAAAGACTGAGCCTCTGCCTTCACGCTTTGACTGACGGTATTTTTCAGCCTCTTGGGCTGTGAGAACTGCCTCGCCGGCATCAAGATATGCGATAAACTTATCATGTGGAACATAATCAATACCTGCACGGAAACGAGGTAAGGTTACTTCCGGAATCGGATCTATTTCCCAGCCAATCATTGATGTTGCCCAGTTTACGCCCTCTAAGAGCTTGTTAATAATCCAAATAATGCCGTTGATTACATTCTCAACGAATGCAGGTAAAAGGTTGAAAACATTCTTGAAAATGTTAACAACACCATTCCACGCTTGTTCCCAGTTTCCCGAAAACACACCTTTTACGAAATCTACAATTCCATTAAAAATTCCCGAAAGCGGTTCAAAAATTTTTTTGACTCCTTTAATTGCACCGCCTAAAACCTCCGAAAAGATTTGTGCCAACCATTCAATCACCGGAACAAGTGCAGGAATAAGTGTTTCAAGCATTTCACCGAGTAGGTCAAGAACCGGGCGAAGAGCGTCAAAAACCAGTGATATAACAGGCGATAGCTGTTCAAAGACAGGCTGTAAAATGCCGACAATCGTGTTACATAATTCGCTTATAATCGGAATAAGAGGTGTTAAAAGGTCATTAAGGAATATAGCTAAATCCTCTATAATCGGAGTAAGTGCCGCCAACAAGCCGTTGAGCAACACACCGGCAAGCTGAATGAACACCTCGATAACGGGCATTAAGAGTTCTACAAGCGTGCTAAATAATGGCATTATAGCCTGAATTATCTGCATGAAATACGGAAGTAAATCCTGTATAATCTGCATTAAAGGTGGAAATAATTGTTCAACGATCTGAACAATGATAGGTGCTAACTGCTCCATAAGCTGAGCAATAAACGGTAGTAACTCCTCAATTAACGGCATTATCTGCTCGAGCATTGACACAATTATCGGTGCTACCTCTTCGCAAATGTTGATTAAAACAGGGGCAAGGTTGTTTGCCACACTCTCAATCAATGGTGAGAGCTGTTCGAGGAGTTTACCGCCAAGACCGATAAGAGAGTTAAGGACAGGTTCAGCGACAGCACCGATTTGCGCCATTGTATCAGACAACTGCTGATGAGCTCTGTTAGATTCGATTACATCGCCGTTTGTTTCCTTGTACTGAGCAGAGGCATCCGAATACAAACTTGTGAGAGTTGATGTGATTAACTGCTGTCTTTCTTGTTCTGATGAGCATTTTGCAAGTTTTTCATTAAATTCATCTTCTGACACACCCATCCAGTTAAGAGCATCGGCAAGCGGACCTGTTACCTGTCCAACTTTTGCGGTTTCGTTTGCCGCCTCTGTCAAACCCTCAATAGGCAAGGAATCACCGAATTGACCGTAAACACCTGTGCAAATCTCTGTCCAACTTTGCAGGTCTTTTGTGGAATCGCAAAGCAATGATAAATGATTAGCCGCCTCAGTTGCCTGTCCGCTGTCACCGACTACGGCATACAAGTCAGAGTAAGTCTGTTTTGCATCTGCCGCTGAGAATTTGTTTATGGTGAAAGCTGTGTCGAGTTTACCCATTTCGGTGCGGTATTCTCTGGTATTTTCGGCAACTGACGATAATGCTCCGACACCTGCCGCCGCACCTCCGACCATTGCCGCTCCCCATTTGCCTGCGGTTTTGATACCGTTACCTAAGGTTGCGGCAACACCTTTACCTTTTTTCTCGGTTTCGGCGATTGATTTGTTTGCTTCATCATTGTTGACGAAAATAGAGCCAAATAACTTAAATACTTCAACAGCCATTATTAGCTACACCTCCTCCCATTTATAATTATCAAGATAGTTTTCAACCGTTTTTTCAATTTCCTCTGTATTGACCGTATCAACAATGTTATTAGGCCGTGTCGAGCCTGTTGCCTTGTTTACAAAATCCATGTACGACAAGCCTGTGAAATTTCCTACAACAGTCAAAATATAGGCTTTGTAAAGCAATTCGTCATTACGGTCATTTATAGCGTTTTTGATAATTTTGACAGCATCTGAAAAAGACAGCTCATGCAGTACGGCAGTATTACCGCAACAATACTGCACGAGCATTCCATATGTTCTTACTTCAAGGCTGAGAGCGAGGTAAAAAAACTCTTAATATCATTCTCCCTGATGATTGCCTTTACATTGTCAAGAACTTCGGGGATACTTAATTTACTTACATCATCAGCAGTAATGTCGTCTCTGATGTCGGCAAGTAATGAATAAAATTCCTGTTCTGTTTCTTTGTTTGATAAAGAAGTTATCAGAGTAATCACAAACTCAAGACCGACCGCTTCGGTGTTGACTGTTTCACCTTTGCTGTTGTTTTTGACAGCAATGCGGTTTGCAAAGTCTGCAATTTCCTCTTTGATGTCTGCTTTTTTGATAATGCGAGCAAGAGTGAATGCGTCTTTAATGCTTAATTTTCTCATAATTATGCCTCCGATGTTTCCGTTGTTTCCGTTTTTTCTGTCGGTCTGAAAATTTTAAACGGTGGTTTGATTTCGTCCTCTGAATTGTAAACTTCGGGTGAAAGGTTACCATAGAACTGAGCTTCTACCTTACCGTTGTCCTTATCTGCAATTGCAAGCGTGAGACCGTTCTCATTGAAGCCGTTGAACACCTGAATAATACACGGCTTATCCTCCCCGAGGAGACAGCCTACCCAAGTGATATTCTTAATGTAGTCACCGTCAAGAATAACATCTCTACCCGTGATTACATCGTAGCCTACGACCTTTTCGTCTGTGCCTTTGTCGGCAATTCCAAGACCGTAAATGAAGTTCTGGGTAGTCATCTCAGCAAGTGTTGCCTTGATGTAAACTTCCCAACCGTCAACTACTGTGTCGCCTTTAGTTCGTGTTTTTACACCGTCAAATTCAAGGCGTCTGAGTGTCGGCTTGGCTGAAAATTCACCGCCTTTAATCGTTACGCCAAGACACTTACCTGCCTTTTTGGCGCTTGCGTATGTGTCCGTAGCTGGATCGTAGTTGGCAAAAAACGCACCTGCATCAAGTAACATACGGTCAGCCGTCTTATTGCTGTAACCGCTGTACGGTTTAATCTTTCGTGGCTTAACTATTGCCATTTTAATCATCCTTTCTGTTGTATTTCCTCATTTCAAGAGTGAACATCACTCTCTTTATTGATTTGTCTGATTCGGCAATATACTGCCGGTCAAAATTGTTGTAGAATTTGTAAAAAACATCGTCAACCAAGTATGTAGCCTTTGCTATGTTGTCGTAGATTTTGTCCACAACCTCATCAATGTCCGCCGTAGTCTGCCTATCATAAACATTAACGGTCACAACAAACTTGTCATACGGCTCATCTGTGTAGAGCTGTTTGACCTCATAGACAAGGCGAGGAAATCCGCTTTCTGCCTGTAAAAAATAAGAGGGTGCATACTCAGCGAATAAGTCTTTCAAAAATTTCTTGATATTATTCACCGCTGTATTCCCCCTCGTTCAATTTGCGTTCTGCCTCTTCTGTACCTACGGCACTGAGGTATTGCTGTTCAATCTTTATAATGTCTTTGATGTTGCTTTCGGCAGCGTCGCTCAATGCTCCGATTTTTGGAGCTTTGCTTGTACCGATTTCTTGATACAAGCCGTAAAATCCGCCCGGCTTAAATCCTACCTGCAAGTCAGGAATTTTTTGCTTTGAGCGTACCCAATACTGCGTATTTTTCGCTAAGCGCCCCGTCCTGCGTTTTATTTTTTGTCGTGACCGTTTACATACCAGTTTCCCAACATCACGCAGAGCGGCTCTTTCAAGCTCTTTGAGTGTGTACTGAATGCGGTCAACATTGCTGATTATCTCAACGCCGTTTTTTGTGATTTTGACTGCTTTAGGAAGTGACATTGTTTTCACCTACCACATCCGTTAAATACAGCTCTGTACGCTCTGTTCCTTTGATTTGATATGCGCGATAGATTTTGAACTTTTTATTATCGAGGTAACAAAATTCTTCGTTCTGATACTCAAAGGAATTAACTTCAAGCATACATTCAGGTTTTAATCTGTTAGCTTGCGCCTGAAAGAACTCGGATTGTCTGACATATTGCCGCTGAGCATAGACCTTGCGGAGCTTTTCGGACTGAACAATTTCACCGATATCGTTTGTTGTTTCGTTATAGCCCGAAGAAACAAGCAAAATCAAAGTATCTGCATTCATTCTGTTTGTGCTCCTCTCGCCGCCATTGCATCGCGCAATTCTTCGTAATGCCGTGCCCATTCGCTGTCGGCGGTCACCGAAAAATAAGCACGGCAATAGAACTTGATTGCCTGCATAACAAGTGCAGTTGAGTTTTTGTCGTTGACATCAACTCCTGCACCTGCCATGTCACTTTTGGCAGAATCAATGAGGGCAGATATTTCATCATCAAACAGCACCGTATTGATACGGAGCGAAACCTTTACGGCTTCAATTTCATTTGATACTGCCATAATTCAAACCTCTTTTAAGCGCTCTTTTTTACGAGCTTAACAAGGCTGTGAGTATCCACGACCTTACCGTCTGCAAGCATTACGGCTTTAAGGACTGTGTTATCGGTGTCGTCCTCTTCGTACTTCTTGACACTTAAACCCATTACCTCGTTGAAGATGTAATCGTTAAGATTGAACATCATCGCAAAGGTTGTGTTGGCTGAAACCGTGTCAGCGTACGAATCCATATAGCCGTCTGTTGGGATAACAGCACGACCGAAAAGTAAGAGTGACGGCTTGCCGTTAAGTCCTTCGGACATACGAGCGACAGGCTGACCGTTGATGTCTGTGATGCCCATGAACGCAAAGAATGACTTCTTTGTCATCAGCCATACAGCGTCATCGTATGCAGCAGGAAGAGCCGCCTCAGCAGAGCAAAGTGTTGAATATGTAAGCTTGCCGGTTTTTGCAATTTCAATTGTCTGGCCTTCAGGGGGAGTGCAAGAAAGAATGCCGGTTGGCGAACCTGAACCCGAACCCTTAATGATTGCCATTTCACAAGCCTTAACAACTGCGTTCTTAATCTGGTCGATAAACTGTGATTCAAAAGTGTCAAGCGCCGTTTTGGTCATAAAGAGCGAGAACGCAACCTTGCATTCAAGCTTATAGCCGGCAAAGACAACCTTGTCAGTAGTTACCTGCTGCTGGTCTGAACCCTTTTCCTCATCAACCCAGCTTGCTGTCGGACGGATGTTCTGTGTAGGGATAAGGAGCGCTGTCGGATAAGCCGTCTTGAACACTCTTGCGTAAATTTCGCCGATTTTTTCAAGTTCAACGATTAAACGCTGATACATTGTGGTCGGCACAATAGCCGCCGCAGTGCTTGATGTGGTCTGTGATGCCACATTCATAAACTTCTGTGGCACGGGTACACCGTTCTGAATATAGTTAGCAAATGCTTTTCTGTATTCAAGTGTTGCGTACATGTCCGTTACCTTTTCGTCCTCATCTGTAAGGTCGATGTTTGCCTTGTGATTCTCGAATGGTGCAGGCATTTTGATTCCCTCCTCTGCGTTTTTGTTTGCCTTTCCTACGGCAGAATTTTCAAAGTCACTGTCGAGCTTATCAATCTGCTGTGTAATCTCTTTCGCCTCGGCGAGCTTGTTTTCTGCAATGAGCTTTTTTGCCTTGTCATAAAGAGCATTTCTCTTGTCGAGATATTCCTGTTTGTTCATTCTTCTTCAACTTCCTTTCGTTTGAGCAATTCAAGTTTTGCTGTAAGCTGTGTTTTTTCGTCCCTCATCTGTTTGATAATTGTGTCAGGGATAAGACCGTTAAGGCTTGCCGCAAATTTAACCTCTTTTGGCTTTTCAGCATATTCTGCGACCTTGTCAATAAAACCTTTTTCAACCGCCTCGTCAGCAGTGAGCCAAGTTTCTTTATCCATAAGTCCGATAAGCTCGTCCTCACTCATACCGGTTTTTAGCCTGTACGCTGTTGCAACGGCTTTACTTGCTTTAAGCAACACGCATGATTCGTGTGCCATGTCATTGTAATCGCCTGCGGCATAGCTTGAAACATTATGAATCATAAGCATACCTGTTGGCACAATTTCAGATGTGCACGCACAAGCGATGTATGAAGCGGCAGAGGCGGCAAAAATGACCTTGATTGTAGCCTTGCTTTCGGCGAGCATATCGTAAATTTCGGAGGCGGCAAAGATATCACCACCTGATGAATTGATAACAACCTGTACGCCCTCATCATCCGCCACTTCGTCAAGCTGTGAGCGAATGTCGGCCGGGCAACAGGAAGCTACTCCAAACCAGTCGTAAATCCACTTGTCATCGTTCGTAATGATAGGGCCCTTAATATCAATCGTTTTCGGCATCATTTTCACCTCCTTCGTCAACTGCAACTGTATCTAATCTTCTGAGCGGAGTGTCTCCACCCGGAACAGGAGCAAGACCAAGCGATTCTCGCCATTCGTTCGGGAGCATTGCTCCACGGTCTACCATTCCGGCGAAATTTAGCTTAGTCTTAAGACTTGCCGATTGTAGATTGAACGAACCTACTGCGATGTAATTTCCACAACTACGCTGACGGCGAGTGAATAGTTTCCGCGTCAGCTCGTTTTTAAGCTGAATAATTTTAGGTGAAATCACCGCCTCAAAGTAGGCGTTTTCTTCATCTTCGTTCGCTGTTGATGTGATAATTTTCACATTAGTATTAAAAAGCTCAAGGATTCTGTTTTTTGTTCTATCCATTTGCAAAGCATTCGGGACATAATCGTTCGGGGTTATCTGATTTGCGTCAACCTTTGCGTCAACTGCCGCAACGCCCACAGAGCTGTTACTGATGTTAAGGTAGTTGTCAGCAAAAGCTTTTGCGTTCTTCTTCAAGTCCTCAGGGCGCAACGATGAGGTATATTTCAGCAACCATTTAATGACACTTGAATTTCTGATAGCACTGATGATGCCGCTGTCGGTTGTTTCAACTATTTCAAGCAAAGGAGCAAGAGCCTTAAATTTGCCACTTCCGAATATGTCATTTTCAGCAAAATCATCACGCAAGTGAATGACATCTTCGGAGGCAAAGCGGTAAGTCTTGCCGTTTGCAAGGATAAATTCATAAACAAGGTTGCCGTTAGTGTCGTACAAGTCCGTAGCTGATTTAGCCGGTATAAAATACAATTCTGTCGGCAAGCCGTTTGAATCCCTGATTATCAGCCAAAAAGCATTGCCCGATAACGATAACTGTGTGCTTGTCCTATATAGGAGCATATCCATTGTTGTGTACGGGTTTGGTTCTTCAAGCAAAAATTTGACATAAGGCTCGGGATTGATTAAGAGGTCTTTTCTGCCGTCAACGATTGTTTCTCTTATGTGTTTAATGGATAACTTCGAGAATCTAAGAGCCTGTGCATTAACGCAAGCTCGGACGGTGTCGGAATCATATGCCCTGTTGCCCCACAAAAAGAAATTTGAATTATTCTGTGTAACAAGTTCAACCCTTGAAAAATTCTTTGTCTTTCTGACATTACGAACAGAATTTAAAAAGTTCTTAAATTTTCCCATTCTCTCACCTCCTAAACAATGCTTAAATATTCATCTTCGTACTCAAAATATATCGTGTAAGCGTCAAGCAAAGCCGCAGTACCGTCAATTCGTCTCGTTGACTTTGAGGTCTTAATTGGCTGTATATTACCGTTTCTGTCCTCATCTATTGCGGTGTTTGCGAGACACCATTTATCAATTGGATTGTTGTTGTAGATTATTCTTTTCTTGACAAGGTCTGCTTTAAGGGCTTTCATCGGGGCAGACAGTGTTTTCTTGCCCTGATGTACAGCTTCCATAACGGTAGGACCGAAAGCGTCAATCATCTGATTAACCCACATCTGAGCTGACCAAGCGTCATAGCCCTCTTTCCACAAGTAAATATCGTATTCGTCTTGTAGTTCTTGATACCACGCCGTAACAACACTTGCGTCGATTTTGTTTCCGGGGCAAGTCCTCATATAGCCCTGTTCTATCCATTTATCGTAAGGAATTTTATCTTCGGCAACTTTCTTTTCCACAAGGTCGGCCGGTATCCAGTACATAGACATTACATAAATGTTTTCATTGTCAGGCAATCGAAACAACATCTTTGCCGCTGTAAGGTCGGTTGTGCTTGATAAGTCTGCACCGCCTATGCCGTAGGTCGGACGGAGTTCCTTTACATCAAATTTTGTTTCGTTGTTAAGCTCCTCGAAATTGAGCCACGATTCAGTTGATGTTTCGGCTATGTTAAATTCTTTGCATACAAGGTTGCGTACAAGCGACGGATTCGCCTGCGCTTTCTTGACCTTGCTTGCAAGGGCATTTCGATTTTTAATAGTGCCAAGTCCGGGATTAGCTTTTTCCCAGCAATCGGGCTTTTCCCATTCTTCACGCTTGTCAAGCTCGTAGATGATGTAAAGGCTGTGTTCGTCTTTGTAACCTACATCATCAAACAAGCCGTTCGTGGTGCGGACAGCATCATCATAGATTTCATCGTAGATGTCCTCTCTGATTTTTCCGGCTGTTGTTGTAACAAGAATAAGCGGTTGATCTCGTCCGATTGTACCGTCCGCCATAATGTCATACAGCTGTCTGCCGTTTTTCCACTGGTGCAACTCATCCATTAAACAACAATGCACATTCAAACCGTCGAGTGTGTCTGAATCAGAAGCAAGCGGCTTAAACACTCCGCAGTTGTAATCTTCTGAACTCAATTCATTTAGCAGTGGTTTAATTCGCTTTAGCAGAGTTTCACTCTTGCGAACCATTCGTTTTGCTTCCTGCCAAATGATTTTAGCTTGGTCACGCTTTGTAGCAACTGCATACACTTCGGGACCGGGTTCGCCGTCACCGATGAGCATATACAAGCCAATCGCAGAGGCAAGCAAAGACTTGCCGTTCTTTTTTCCGATAATCAGCACAGATAAGTTATACTGCCTGATGCCGTCATCGTCCACAAAGCCAAAAGTCGCCGCAAGCCATGCTTTTTCCCATAATTCAAGCCTTACAAGCTGACCGCCCATTTTGCCTTTACTATGTCGGCAATAGTTTTCAACAAATTCAATGATGTGATTTCCTCGCTTAGCTTCGTAATGATAGCCGTCCATCGGATTAATCACCTTATTACTTAAATACTTGTACCATTTGCGTATTTTGTCGCAGACAGTAACCTTGCCACTTCGTATCTGTTCGTAGTATTCGAGTATCGGATTATAGCTTAATGGATAGCGTTTCAAAGCTTGTCACGCCCTTCAACGAAATCGTCAAAGCCGTCTGTTGTCACAGTCTTCGCCTCGGTCACTTTCGGAAGCATATCGTTGAGCTGTTTAATGTATTTGAGATAGTTGCCGAGCATGGTATTATACAAATCTGCCTCAGGTCTTTTGCGTGAGTACGGCTCTTGTGTTTCCGACTGCGAAAATAATTCAGTCAGGCCATAAATTGCAATGTCTTGTTGCAGTTCTTTCAGTCTGATTCGAGTGAACGCCGCATTCTCAATGAGGCCAACAGCGAGGTCTTGTCTTTTAACCTCTATGTCCTTGTAGATTTCCGTTAATCGCTTTACTTCTCGCTTTATCGCTCTTTGTTCTTTCTGTTCGTCAGTCATTTCAAGTCACACCGTCCTTTCACACAAGTTTTTTGGGGGGAGGGGGGCTATATGTAAGGCGCGCAAAAAATCTAACTGCCCCCCTCGGTCCTACGGTTACCGGTTTCCGATTTTTCAACGGGGGGGATAATCGGTCGGAGCATTCCGCTTTCGTCGAAAAAATATTTTTTCGGTTCGCAACCTATCCCGTGTCCCGGTAAATTATCGTGACATTTTTTACACACAAATAATAAATTGTCGTAATTGAGAGTAACATCAGGATTATTTATGTTGCTCTCATTAATCATGATTTTATGATGTACGATAAAGCCGTGTTGCTCTTTACATAGCTGACACAATCCGCCGTCAATAAGCATTCGTTCAGCAATAAAACTTTGTCGGCAATCCTGCCACTTTTTAGATTTATAAAATCCTACGGCAAATGCCTTAGCCATATCGTACACCACCAAATAAAAAATGGACTTACAACACAGATAGTCCGTCTGCATTATAAGTCCATTGTATATTTTTTCTCGTTGCATTATTGGTGCAATTTAATTATTGTTTGTTATCTTTCGTCTGTTTTAGCTAACCCCAATAAATAATCAGTAGTAACATTCAGAGCAATTGACAACCTTCGTATATTGTTCGTCGTCGGCGCTATTTCGGCAGTTAGGTATCTACAAATCTGACTGCGTTGAACTCCCGATTTCCTTGCTAACTTTGTCGGGCCGATATCTCTCAGCTTCATAGCCTTTTCAAGTTGCGCTGAAAAATCAACATCAGCCCTGTGTATTTTGTCCACTAATTTGTTGCCCCCCCTTTTTAAATTCTTTTGCCTTGTAAATCTTGCAAAAGTGTCCTCTTGTTTTATATGTAGTTCTGTTTTTCGCAAGGCAGTAACAAGATGAGTTACAAAAAAGATTATTACCTCCATAGTACACGCAGGTCGCACAACGCTTGTGCTTCTGCCTGTATTCATCAGGTGTCATTACAATTATCCTCCTTTAAAATTCCATCTTTTGTAAAAGTACGTCCGCACTCTCCGCATTTTACACATACAATTCCGTAACTGTCTGGATTTTTGCACTCGTCACTAACATAACAATCTGCAAAAAAGTTCTTTTCATCGTAATCCTTAAATTGTTCAAGCTCCTTTTCCACACGATACGGTTCAAAATCTATTATTTCGCCCTTAATCTCTCTCTCTGTCAATCCGTATCTACCTCACTTTCAAGCCAATGCCTTGTGCAGTCAATGCAACTGCCATTGAATCGCTTTTCCATAGGACAACCGAAACATGGAGTCCTTCCATATGGACAGGCAAAAAAACGCATACAACTCCGAGCCATTTCGTCAATTGACATCTGTTTGATTTTTTCAAAGTTTGTCATTGTGTTCACACCTCACCTCAACAATTCATCTGTTGTGATGTTAAATAAATCCGCTACAGCTATTATGGTTTCGATATTAGGCTCAAATTTTCCCTGCTCATAGTAAGATATACTTGTTCTGCTCAAATAGAGCTTTTCACCCAACTCATCTTGCGTTAATCCATTTTTAAGTCTTAACGCTTTTAGCTTTTCGGGGAATGCCATTATTTTTCACCGTCCATTTCATCTGACCAATCCAACCTCTGCCCACAATGATAGCAGTAATTCAATAAGCCTTTGCCTGTGAATTGCCTTCCGCAGTTAGGACACTCATATGTAGTCACATAACGGATAACCTGTTCATCAGCCAGAATAGGCTTTCTCGACTTACTTAACTCAAGTATTTTTTCAAAATTGTTGTAATCTTCTTCGGTTTCGTATCTGATTTCAACGGTCTTATACGGCTTTTTAGCAGGTTCAAACTTTCCTGTTTTTTCGTTGTACATAATTTCCATCACTCTTCACCTTCCTTGATAGGTAAAGGCTGATTCCAGCATTTAACGCAGTTACGGTCTTTTCTGCAATCATATCTGTTCATCAGTCCTAAATGATATGGACATATACCTTTAGGTGTTCCAATCTCATAAAGTGGAGCACTTGGATAATGTTTCAGGAATTCGGTCAAATAAGTCCTTTGCGGATTTGCATTGCTCCACCGCTGTACAATTGAAATTGCTTCTTCGGGATAGAGCATTTCAAAAGTTGTACAGCATTCTCCTACACCGTTATTATCGCTACTTAAAGGGCATTTTGCACATTCCACTTTGCATATTCCTGATTTCGTTGTTTTCGACATTCTCGCTTTTTCAGCAAAATATGCCTTTGTATTTGAACAATCAATCATTTTCTTCATCTCCTTCAAAATTAACAACTTTTCCGTTGTCTGTGTAATCTCTGCGGTTAAATTCAAGTTTCAGTTTGTCGATAACCACACGATCGATATGTTCCCAGAACACTTCGTCAGTGTCGGAGTGTTCAACTATCTCGGTCATCGACTTTAGTGCCTTTGCACATCTATCGCGGCCAAAGCCGAAATCCTTATACAAGGCATACAGCATTGTTTTAAATACTCTGCGTGTGATGTCTTTGTTTTCTTTCTCTCGGATCTGTTCATATGCGCTTTTTGCAATCCGTTCAGCTTCCTGTTTAAGCTGTTTCGGAATCTTAGGCGGTATTCTCGCTTTCAATGCTTTCTCTCCTTTCGTCAATCTTATCGAGTGCAGTTACAATCAACGAGCTTTTGGCTTTGGTGTCCATAAGCTCTACCTGATAGTAAAACCGACCCGTTGTATTCCGTCTGATGATACAGCCTTTCAGAACGTATTCTGCACCGTTGTACAGCACGGTTCTTTCAAGGTTGCGTTTAACTTCCGAGATATTCACAGCATTTCCACCTTGATGTAAATACCCGAAACCTCTGTCCAAAACTTTTCACATATCTCACTTGCAACAAGTGCGTCATCAGACCAAAATCCGAGAGCGGTCATACAGTCTTTTAGCA
>OLQB01001419.1_pt1 | contig 17166 bp, 17 predicted proteins | sample 1672681 | NCBI WGS metagenome assembly OLQB01 (sample SAMEA3136713, study PRJEB25190) | human gut metagenome | reverse complement strand
CTGCCGCACCTCGCTCGCCGTATCGGCACTTAGAATTATGCGGTATTGCCTTAAAACTCCATGCTGTGCTCGCCCTGGCGGATGTCATCGCGCTGGAGCTCGGCTAAAATATCATCCTGGCCGCTGTGCAGCAGCAGGCGCTTGCTGTAGGTTTCAAAGCGCTCACATTCGTTGTCGGCCAGGTAGGCGGCAGAGTCCGGCCCAAGGGCCAGCTCATTGACAAAAACCACCATCTCCTGCCCATCGGCAAAGGCGCTTTCCATAAAGTCAAAGGCGCTTTCCAGCGCGTCCCCGGCCAGGCCGACGGCATCCTCCCGCTTGCGCACCTGGGCGTTAAAGCTGGCGCGCACGGCATCAAAGGCAGCATCGCGATCCAGCGCGGGGTCAAGGGCAGCGACCCAGGCATGCAGCAGAGCGCTGGCGGTGGTGACAACAGCCAGCTCTTCCCCGGTCAGGGTGCCGGCAGCCTTTTGCGCGGTCAGGTGGTCCGCATAGACATTGACCTGCGCGGCAAACACGGCGGCGGGCACAAAACCATCCTGGGCGGGGTCGGCGTTGTTCAGGGTGCGCTTAAAGCTGCGCATTTCCTGGTAGCAGGCGTCCGTCACCGCGTCCGCCCGGCGGGCAGCGGCAAAGCGGGTATTCAGCCCGGCCAGCAGCAGGTTGACAAGGCTGATGCGCTCATCAAAAGCAGCTTTCTGTGCGCGCTCCAGCACGGCGGCAAAGGGGCGGCCCTGCAAAATATCTTCCACGCCGTAATCCTGGCGGTACTTTTTGTACAGCTCCCAATAGGCAGCAAAATCGCGGGCAACTTCAGGGTGGCGCAGGTACTGGCCGATCAGGGCTTCGTCCACCGGCAAATCCAGCTTGGTGCAGGCCGTCAGCATGGCGGAAAGATCCTCCCAACCGCGGGCCGTGACAAACTGCGGTCCGTCCACATCGTTCTGGATGCGGTAAAAATGCTGGGGGCGCAGTTCCAGGTAAGCCTGCACAGCGGGGTGCAGGCGGTGGGCGCGGGCATACTCCTGCCAGACGGCAAGGTTCGGCTCAATATCAATGCGGCGTACACGGTCCAGTGTGACAAGGTCAAAATCCCGCACGCTCTTGTTGTACTCCGGCGGGTTGCCGGCGGCAACAATCACCCAGCCGGCGGGCACAGCCTGGTTGCCAAAGGTTTTGCACTGCAAAAATTGCAGCATGGTGGGAGCCAGTGTTTCGGATACACAGTTGATCTCGTCAATAAACAAAATACCGTGTTCCAGGCCGGTCTGCTCCATCTTGTCATACACGCTGGCAATGATCTCGCTCATTGTGTACTCCGTTACGCTGCGGTCCGCGCCGCCAAAATTGCGGTGGCGGATAAATGGCAGGCCCACGGCGCTTTGGCGGGTGTGGTGGGTGATGGTGTATGCCACCAGCGCAATGCCGCATTCCTGCGCGATCTGCTCCATGATCTGGGTTTTGCCAACGCCCGGCGGGCCCATCAGCAGAATAGGCCGCTGGCGGATGGGCGGAATCAGCGGGGTGCCGGTATCGTCCACGGCAAGGTATGCCTTGACCGCGTGTTCAATTTCCTGTTTGGCGCGTTTGATGTCCATGGGGGTACACTCCTTCATCAAAACATTAGGAACAAATAAAACATTAGGAACAAATAAGATGAATTACAACTCGGGCAGGTCCTCGGCTTCGTTCTCCTGCCAGTCAATTTCCGGCGTTTTGGGCACCGGGTCAGGCAAAAATTCTTCCGGGCTTAAAACCAGCCGCATGGCCCAGGGCGGGGTATCGGGCGGCGGGGTGCCGGTTTCCAAAAACAGAAAAGCTGTTTCGTAAGGCGGGCGTCTGGTAGGGTAGGTGCCTTTGCCATCGGTAAAGTAAAGCACGCCCTGCAAATCCCGCAGGGTGCCGTCCCGGCGCAGTTCCTCAATTTTGGCAAACGCGGGGCGGAAGTCTGTGCCTCCGCCGCCGGTCAGGGTCAGGCAGGCGGCAAAGCGGTCCAGCTCGTCGGTGCTGTGCAGAAAGGTCAGGTCACGCACCGCATCGTCACACTGCATCACGGCGATGTTGCATTTGGCAAAAAAGCTCTCGCCGGTTTTAAGCAGGCCGAACGTTTCTTTCAAAAATGCCTTGACCAGCTCGCCGGAGGTGGACTCGCTCGTGTCGATCACAATGACAAAATCCCGGATTTTTTTGCTCTCCCGGCTTTCCAGCGGCTCAATCAAGGGCAGGTTGCCGTAAGTGCGCAGGCCGTAAGAGTAGTAGCCCAGGTCAAACTCATCGGGGTCCAGGCGGGGCTCTTCGCGCATCACGGCAAAGCGGCGCAGAAAGTCCTTGTACAGGCGGCGGCTGTGGGCTGCTTCGATCTGTGCCTGCATCGTTTCGGCCCCGGCAGCCTGCCCGGCCTGCTGGCCTGCCTGCTGCATGCTGATGCGGGTTTCGCGCCCAAGCTGTTCCCAGCGGCGGCCCTGCACCTGAGCCTGCTGGCTGGTGGGGTCCTTGGGCCAAAGGCGGTGGCTGTCGCACACAAATTCCCGGTGCAGCTTTTGCAGTTCGTCAGGCTCCTGAGCGGCAAGCCAGCGGTAAATGGGCCCGGCGGCGGGCATGGCCCCGTTTTTTCGCAGTGCCTGGTAGGTTTTTTGCCGCAGCCAGCCCACCGGACGGGTCAGGGATGGCACCTGCAAGGCATCAATCGTCTGCTCCACGGCAATATCGCAGGCCAGCCCCCACAGGCTGGCGTCCCGGCCTCCGCGCAGCCAGGGGTGGCGGAACACGCAGTGCAGAACGCTGTGCAGCACCGCGCGGGGCAGATAGCGCCGGTTGCTGCGGTACAGCCCAATGAACCATTCCGGGTCATAGCACAAAGCCGCGCCGTCCGTGGCGAGGTTGTGCAGCCCCGCGGCAGGGGTGGGCACCAGCGCACCCAGGGCCGCGTTCATGTAGCGCAGGTCCAGGTACAGCTCACTGCGGATGCGGTCCATGGCGCGTTTGGCCATGGCGGCAACCCATTCTTCCTGGGTCAAAACATGTTGGAAGGACATTGATCATCACCACCAAAGTATGGGGAATCTACGGCACATCAAAGGTCGTCAAAATCATAGGTTTTCTGCCTGCGGGGGCGCTGGCCGCCAAGGGTCAGGGCTGCGCCCTCGCTCCAGCCGGACTGGGAACAGGCCAATGCAATCTGACGGCGGCTTTCCTCGTCCGCCAGTTTCAGCACCAGCTGCAAAGATTCTGTATCGCGCCGGGCAATCAGCGGGGCCGCGGCGCTGGCGGCATGGGCGGCCAGATAAGCGCTGTAGATGCCCTGTGCTTCCGGCAGCAGGGCAAACGGGGTACACAGCCGATCCAGCGCAATGCGGCAGAGTGTCTTTTCGCTTTCGCCCACGCACGCCTGGGGGAAAGCCGCGTCATACTCCGCAAAGCGGAGCACGCTGCCGTCAAAACATTGGCGGTAGCGGTAGCCCTCGCCCTCAATGCTGTGGTTGAAAATATGGGCGGGGGTGTTTTCGTCCAAAAATTCAAAGTATTCCGGGTAGAACACTTTGGCCTGCACCGCCCCGCCGGGGGCAAACACCGCGCCGATGTCCGCGCTGACGGCGGCCACCAGCTTTTTCAGCCCAGTAGGGGCATCGGGGGCGGCATCTAAGATAAAGCGGTCCAGCGCGCGGCAGTTGGTGAACAGATCGCTGCCCACACTTTCCAGCGCGGAACCGGCGCACAGCCATTCCAGCTTGCGGCAGTTATAAAAGGCAGCGTTATGCAGCGCCCGCACCCCGGCGGGCAGGGTAACGCCCTGCACAAAATCCCCCGCAATGGGGTGGGGGTAAGCAGCGGGGCCGCGGCCGTCAACGCTCCAAAATCGGGCATCAGCAGGCTGGCTGCGCTGGTTCTGCGCAAAGCAGTAGGGGCCGATCTCCACAACAGGGAACCCTTCGATCTGCACTGGCAGCGCGGGGCAGGGGCTGTCCCCAAACACGCGCAGAATGCGCGCACCGCCGGGGCACGCCTGCCACAAAATACCAAGTGAACTGTTCAAACCATGACCACCTTCAACAACAAAACAAAAGCTTGACAATACCCACATTATAGCATACATTGAATAGGTAAGGAATAGAAAAAGCAGGGCGCGGCGGGAATTGAGGAAGAAACCGCGCCCCGCAAAGGACTGCGCACTGTGACAGGGCGGACAATGCCTGTGGCGGTGCGCTTACGTTATGTGGAGGATGTTTATGGCAAGAACGCCGGAGCAGAACAACGCGATTATTACAGGCAGCATACCGCGGCAGCTGCTGTTATTCTTTTTTCCCATCTGGCTGGGCACCATGTTCCAGCAGCTGTACAATACGGTGGATACCCTGATCGTCGGCAACTTTGTGGGTACCCAGGCGCTGGCGGCTGTGGGGGCAACCAGCTCTTTTGTGCAGCTGCTGGTGGGGCTTTTTGTGGGCCTGTGCAGCGGCGCGGGGGTGATTATTGCCCAAAGCTTTGGCGCGGGGGACCACGATGAAGTGAACCGCCAGGTGCACACGGCACTGGCCCTTGCCATTGCGGGCGGCGCGGCGCTGACGGTGATCGGTCTGCTCATCAGCCGCCCGGTGCTGCGCCTGATGCAGACGCCGGATGAAATCGTGGGTATGGCGTCCGAGTATTTGCAAATCTACTTTCTGGGCATGATTCCGCAGATGATTTACAACATGGGCACCAACATCCTGCGCGCGGTGGGCGATTCCAAACGGCCGCTGTACTTTTTGATCGTGGCTTCCATCGTCAACATTGTGCTGGATATTGTGCTGGTGGCGGTCATTCCGCTGGGGGTGGCCGGCGCGGCCATTGCCACGGTGGCCAGCCAGGTGGTCAGCGCCGTGCTGACAGTGCGGTGCATCCATGGCTCCCAGGGCATGCCGTGGCATTTGCAGCTCAAAAATATCCGCATTGAACGCAGCGTGCTGCTGGCGATCTGCCGCATCGGTCTGCCGGGCGCGGCACAGAGCGCGCTGTACAGCATCAGCAACATGACCATCCAGAGCGCCATCAATGGGTTTGGCACCGTTGCCGTTGCCGCATGGAGTGTGTACGGCAAGATCGACTTCCTGTTCTGGATGACGGTCAGCTCCTTTGGCATTGCCGTTACCACCTTTGCGGGCCAGAACTTTGGCGCACGCCAGTATGACCGCGTGCGCCGCGGCACCATGACCTGCCTTGCCATGACGGCAGGTACCACCCTTTGCATCAGCCTGGCACTGTATCCATTGGCCCAGCTGCTGTTCCGGCTGTTCAGCTCGGACGATGCCGTGGTGGCGCAGGGAGTGCAGATGATGCACTACCTGGTGCCGGTGTATATGACCTATATCTGCATTGAAATCTTTTCCGGCGCGCTGCGCGGCTGCGGTGATGTGCGGGTGCCCACCATCATCACAGTGTTTGCGGTGTGCATCATGCGCATTGTGTGGCTGGCGGTGGCGCTGCCGTTCAAGCATGAACTTTCGGTGGTGGAATTCAGCTACCCACTGACCTGGATCACCGCAACCGTGCTGTTTGCGATCTATTACGCAAAAGGCGGCTGGATGCAGCGCTGCATTGCGGCCCAGAACGCCAAAACACAAGGGTGAACCAAGATGAAATTTGAACTGCGCCCTGCCCGCCCGGCGGATGTAGAGGCCATTATGCAGGTGATGGCGGATGCCATGGCCAATTTGCAGCACCCGGAATGGTTTGTGCCGGATGATGCGGTGTATATGGCGGAGCATATCAGCGGCCCCAAGGGCTTTTGCCTGGTGGCGGAGGAAAAAACGACCGGCGCACTGGCAGCGTATTTTACCGTCAAGCTGGCCGGTACTGCCCCCGATGCTCTGGGCTGGCAGTTGGGCATGAGCGAAGAAGAGCTGAACACCACCGCCCAGATGGACAGCTGCTGCGTGGCCCCGCCCTATCAGGGCAATGGGCTGGAGGGTAAGCTGCTGCTGATGGCGGAAGATACCCTGCGCGGCAGCCGTTACCGCCACCTTTTGGCAACCGTGCACCCGGATAATGCCGCCAGCCTGTACACCGGCCTGCACCGCGGCTACACCATTGCGGCGAACCATGTGATCTGCTATGGGGATAAGGTGCGGGATATTTTGTACAAAGAACTGGAAAGTAGGAATACAAATATGAATACAACGATCCGGGCCATGACCCCGGCGGACAAAGACAGCGTGATGGAGATGATGCGGGTGTTCTACAATTCACCCGCCGTGCTGAGCAATGGCTCGGATGAAATCTTTGCGCGGGACATTGAGGGCTGTATCAGCGATAACCCGTATGTAGAGGGTTATATGTTTGAGCAGGACGGCGCTGTGCAGGGCTATGGCATGGCGGCCAAGAGCTTTTCGACCGAGTACGGCAGGCAGTGCATCTGGCTGGAGGATATTTATATCAAGGCGGAATACCGCGGCCTTGGCATTGGCAGCCAGTTTATTGATTACATAACGAAGAAATACCCGGATGCTCTGCTGCGGCTGGAAGTGGAAGAAGAAAACGCCCGCGCTGTGCATGTGTACAAAAAGAGCGGGTTTGAGTTTTTTGAGTATAAAGAGATGAAAAAAGAGTAAGGACAACGGGAATTTCAGGTTTTACGGAGAATAATCCGTAGGGGCGCACATTGTGCGCCCGCCGCCTTAGGGTAAAATGAGATATTCCGGCAAAGCCCGTTATGCTGGCCGCTGCGAGCATCGGCCCCTGCAAATGGTTTGCGGCGTTTGGCATAACCAGCAAGGTTTCTCCGCGGCGGGGTGAGAGCACCCATCTCCGGCCTAAGAGCCGCCTGACGGCGGTTGGCCTCCGAAACGCGCCTGCGGGCGCAGCGCCCTACAACTTATAAAGTTATCTGTAGGGAACGGTCTTGACCGTTCCGAAACACTGCTTTATACGTCATAACAGGTTTTACCGCAAAACAAAATGACCCCCACAGCCAGCGCTGCGGGGGTCATGAACTTTTATGGGAAAATATTACTTGGTGCCGAAGATGCGGTCGCCTGCATCGCCTAGACCGGGGATGATGTAGCCGTTCTCGTTCAGCTTTTCATCCTGTGCGGCAACATAAATGTCAACATCGGGGTGTGCTTCGTGCAGGGCTTTCAGTCCTTCGGGGGCGGCAATCAGGCCAATGAACTTGATGTGCTTGGCACCGCGCTTTTTGATCTGGCCAATCGCGTCAATGGCGCTGCCGCCGGTAGCCAGCATGGGATCCAGAACAAAAACATCGCGCTCGGCAATATCCTTGGGCAGCTTGCAATAATATTCCACAGGCTCCAGGGTCTCCTCATTGCGGTACAGGCCAATGTGGCCGACCTTTGCAGCGGGGATCAGGGTCAGCATGCCGTCCACCATGCCCAGACCGGCGCGCAGGATGGGAACCAGGGCCAGCTTGCGGCCAGCCAGCACATGGGTGCGGGCCAGAGCAATCGGGGTTTCTACTTCAACTTCCTCGGTGGGCAGGTCGCGGGTGGCCTCATAGCACAGCAGGGTGGCAATTTCGCTGACCAGATCACGGAACTCTTTGGTGCCGGTGTTGCGGTCACGCATCAGGCTGATTTTGTGCTGGATCAGGGGATGGTCTACAATTTTAACAACGCTCATGGCAGATTCTCCTTACAAGATAAAAATTCATCGGATACAATGCAAAGCCTGGTTCCAGGCGGGGTACAACAGTGGGGGAGCCTTAAAGGGTTTCCAGCGCCATCATCTTGTTAATGCGCTTCTGGTGGCGGCCGCCCTCAAATTCGTGGTCCAAAAAGGCGTCAACGATCTGGCAGGCGAGGCCGGGGCCCACAACGCGGCCGCCCAGGCACAAGGTATTGGCGTTGTTGTGGCGGCGGGTGTACTCGGCGCTGAACGGCTCCGAGCAGCAGCAGGCGCGGATGCCCTTGATCTTGTTGGCGCACATCGACATGCCCACACCCGTGCCGCAGCACAGGATGGCGAAATCGCTGCTGCCATTGGTCACAGCGCCGCAGGTGGCGGCGGCATAATCGGGATAGTCACAGCTGGCGGTGCTGTTGGTGCCAAAGTCGCGGTAGGCAATGCCGCGCTCTTCCAAATGCTGTTTGATGGCCTCTTTCAGCTCATAACCGCCGTGGTCAGCACCCAGGGCAATCGGTTTTTCAAATTGTACAGCCATAATCAAGATCCTTTCAATTCGTGGCGGATTGTTGGGCGGCTTCGCGCTCGGCGCGCTCACGCTCAGCCTGGCTTAAACGGTGATAATCCGGCAGCAGCTCTGCGGGGGAAACGCAGGTGCCCGCATCCCACATGGCTTTGCCCGCCAGGGCAACCCCTGCGCCGCGCAAAACGCGCAGCGGCTGGGGGCAGGGCAGAATGCCGGGCTGGTCTTTATATGTATTGTAGCACAATGCGGCACCATCGCCAACAAAAATCAAAGGCTTTTTGCACTCTTTTACAAAAGCTTCCAGCGCAGTGACCGGTTCGGCGGCGTCCGGGGTCAGCCGGGCGTGGGTGGCAAGGTCAAACCCGGCCCAGTACACCTGGCCGCGGCGGGCGTCCTGTGCGCCAATCACAGTGCCTTCCCCGCACACGCCGTAAGCCAGGGTAGCCATGGTGGAAACCCCGGCGCAGGGGGTGTTGGCCGCAAAAGCCAGCCCCTTGACGGCGGCAAGACCGATGCGCAGCCCGGTAAAGCTGCCGGGACCGTTGGTCACGGCGTACAAATCCAGCTGGGCGGGGGTCAGGCCGCAGGCTTTCAGGGCGGTATCCACCATGGGCAGCAGGGTCTCGCTGTGGGTCAGCCCGGTGTTGGAAGCCATCTCATATAGTAAAGTATCGTCGCGCATCACAGCGACGGCGGCAGTTTTGCCTGCCGTATCAATGGCAAGAATGTTCATTCGGGGTCAGTTCTTCCTTTCCAAAAGGGCGTGGCGTCAAGCCCCAGGCCGGGTGATGGTAATCTTGCGGGTGGTTTCATCCAGCCGGTCAATGTTAATATAAATCGGGTTTTCCAGCGCCAGCAGGTCGGCGCAGTTTTCGCTCCATTCCGCCGCAACCACAGCGCCCATATCCAGGTAATCATAAAAACCGGCGGCAGAAAGGTCCACTTCGGTATGAATGCGGTACAAATCAAAATGGGCAAAGGGCCGCGGGCCGCGGTAGTAGTTGACAATGGCAAAAGTTGGGCTGGAAACAGGGTCCGTGCAGCCAAGGCCCTCTGCAATGCCCTGGCAGAACGCGGTTTTACCAGCGCCCAGCCCGCCGGTAAAGGCAATCAGGCTGCCGGGGGCAAGCTCTGCGGCAAGGCGGCGGCCCAGGGCCACGGTTTCATCCCGCGAATGGGTAATATATTCTTCCATACAGCAGGCCCTCCTACAAGTAAGCGGCTAAGTCAGCATAAACTACTTTATTATACAACATCCAGCCTGCTTTGTAAAATATTTTTGTGTGGCGCGCCATAAAACGCCGCAAAGCGTGGCATATTGCACAGGAACGCGGTATAATAATCGGTAATACGAGCAGGAACCAATACCATTGCACAGGGCAATGTGCTATACTGGGAACAAGAAAAACAAAAGTGAAAGGGGGCAGGCCATTGCTGCAGCTGACACGCCGCTATTTGCGGCAGATCGACGGAATATTTCTGGCGCTGTGCGCGGCGTGTTCGGTGCTCAGCGTGGTAACACTGGTTTCCATTGGGCATAACCAGCTGGGGTCCATCAACAAAGCATCGGTGCAGTTCATTGCCAGTGCGCTGGGCATCCTGTTGGCGCTGATCGTTTCCACGGTGGACTACCGTGCGCTGGCCCGTGCCTGGCCGCTGCATGCGGTGCTGGCCTGGGGTATGGTGCTGCCCACCCTGCTTTTGCACAACGTCCGCCTGGGCTTTTTAACGGTGGGGTACGATGCCGGCGGTACTTCCAACTACAGCTGGTACCGAGTGGGCGGCATGACTTTCCAACCGGCGGAACTGGCCAAAATCAGCTTTGTACTGACCCTGGCCCTGCATCTGAACCATGTGCGCGGCCGGGTGAACAAGCCGGCCAATTTGCTGGCGCTGGCGGTGCATGTGCTGCTGCCGGTGCTGGCCATTCATATCCAGGGCGATGACGGCACGGCGCTGGTATTTTTGGGCATTGGGCTGGTCATGGTGTTTGCGGGCGGTATTTCCGGCTGGCTGGTGGCTGGCGGGCTGGCCGCTGCGGGCGGTGGTGCGGCCCTGCTGCTGAAACTACGCCCGGGTCTGCTGAAAGGCTACCAGGCCAAGCGTATTTTTGCCGTGCTGGACCCCGAAAACCCGGCTCTGGCCGATATCGCTTACCAGCAGAACAAGGGGGCTATGGCCATCGGAACCGGCGGATTGACCGGAACCGGCCTTTGGGGCGAGCATGTGTTTGTGCCAAACTCCTGGAATGATTTTATCTTCAGCTACCTGGCCAACGCGATGGGCTTTGTGGGGGCGGTAACGGTTCTGCTGCTGTTGCTGGGCATCTCGGTGCGCATTCTGCTGGCAGCGCTGCAAAGCACGGATGCTTTGGGCCGCTATCTGTGCGTGGGCATCTTTGCCGCACTGTTCTGGCAGTGCATCATCAACCTGGGCATGAATTTACAGGTGCTGCCGGTCATCGGGGTCACGCTGCCGTTCTTCTCGGCAGGCGGGTCCAGTGTGGTCATGGTGTATTTGTGCGTGGGGCTGGTGCTGGCGGTATCCCGCAAGAACCGCCGCAAAAAGCTGGCGGTGCCCATTGAGCTGGAACAGGTTTGACACCGGCAAATGGACGCACTAAAATAGAAAAAGGCACTGCGGTAAGCGGTTGGCCTTTGGACTAAGAGCTTAGGAAACTTAGTAAACTAAGAACCGCCACTTGACCCGGTGGAGGTTCTTGCTTTTCACAGTGACCGTTGCGCTGCTGCCGCAATTCGACCGCCTGTGCAAGACAAAACAATAAGACAGACAAAATAAAGCCGGCGTACCGTAAGATGAATCAAACGGTACACCGGTTTTTACAGTGTCAGGCTTCCTCTTTTTTACTGGGGCTGCACAATGCGGGAATCAGGCAGATGGCTGCCGCCGCTACCAGAATATACACGGTGCGGGCCGCCCAGCTTGTCTGGCCGCCCAGCAGCCAGGCAACGATATCCAGCTTCCAAATGCCCACAAAGCCCCAGTTCAGCCCGCCAATGATAGCCAGCAGCAGGCAGATTTTTGAAAGAACAGAATTGCACATGTTGGAAAACACTCCTTCCTATAACGGAAGTATGCCCATGCCGCGGTGTGTCTATTCGATTTTCTGCCACCGGGCGGAAGTTTGGGCAAAAACAGCACCGCACAGCAGAAGGGCGGTGGGGTTGGTCGTCAGGTGGAAGGGCTGAACTTCCATATAGGCGTAAGCCAGCATGGCAAACAGGCAGCAAACCTCAACCCGGCGGCCCTGTTTGGCGTGACCCCACAGGGCGGCGGCAAACAGAATACCCAGCAGCGCGGCGACCACCGGACCAAACTGAAACAGTGCAAAAGCAAAGCTGTTATCCACTGTGGGCCAGTTGAACACCTGCCCTGCAATTTTGACATCCAGCAGGCGGTAGGCCATCCAGGTCAGCGAGATGCGGCAGGTGAGCAGGGAGTCCAGCTTTGCCAGCCATGCGGGGCCGATATCATTGTTCCACGGTCCCACCTTGATGACCAGCAGCGGCAAAAGGTAACTGACCGCCGCCGTAAGCCCCACCATACCGGCGCAGGTGCCGGGCCACCAACAGGGTACACTGTGCCCGGCGCGCAGGCGGCAGAACACCAGCCCAACGGCCAGCGCCAGCGTGCACAGCGCAGCGCTGCGGCTGGCGGGCCCCACCAGCAAAAACACGCCGACGGCAAATACCAGCAGGCAGTCCACCCAGCGCACCTTTTGGGCACGCAGCAGGGCATAGGCCAATACCAGGCCGAACACCAGTCCGCCGAATGTGTTGGGGTGGCCGTAGCCGTAAGTGCCGCGCAAAGCGCCCATCCGCTCGCTGGTCAGGTCCGGGGCAACGATCCCGGCAAAGTGCAGTGCCAGCACCACCGCCATGGCGGCACAGCCGCTGGCAAAATAGACCTGCAGCGGGCGGCGCAGGGGAACATCCTTGGCGGCAAGCACCGCCACCACAATGCCGATCCACCAGATGTTCTGGCTGTTGAAATAGACCCAGCGGGCAATGAAATACAGCGCTCCGCCAGCCAGCAGCTCCCGCCAGGTGTAGCGGGTGCCGAACAAAATCTTGGCACCAAAGCACAGGAACGCGAGCCATTCCAGCACGGGGCTCATCACGCCCTGCACCCACGCCCAGTTCTGGCGCGCCATGCTGTTGCAGAACACCACGCTGATCTCATACGCGGCCAGCCCGGCGGCAAACAGAATACGGCCAAGCTGCAGTCGCCATTCGGCCAGCTGCTGCCCAAATAACAGGTGCGGTGTGTTCCACAGGCCGTGCAACGCCCCGCGCAGCCCGCCGCCCCTGGCAAGGGCAAAAATTAGGTCAAAAACCGCTGCGGCAAAGAGCGCCAACAGCAGAAAATTAGCAAAACCAAACAAGGGATTCCCTCCTGAAAACCGCATGGCCCTGTGTTTGACAAGGGCGGGTGCGGATGGTATGCTTCTATTATAAAGATTTTGGACGCAGCACACAAGGGGGTAAAGAATGACGGCACAACGCTATCAGGCAATTTTTGATTGGTTCCGTGCCCGCCCGGCGGCGCTGCGGGCGCTGGGATATGCACAAAAGATCAGCGTGCTGGGAGTATATCTGGTGTATGGCGCGGTGTTGGCCGTTACGCTCTGGCAGCGCAGCGGCCAGTTCTGGCGCGTGCTGGCGGTTCCGGCGGCGGTGTACGTTTTGGGCACGCTGCTGCGCACGGCCATTAACCGCCCGCGCCCGTATGAGGCATTGAACTTTACGCCGCTGTTCCCCAAGGATACCAAAGGCCAAAGCATGCCCAGCCGCCACTGCTTTTCCGCCGCAGCTATTGTGGCGGCGGCGTTTACCGTGTGGGTGCCGCTTGGCGTGGCCGCCTGCCTGCTGGCGGCGGTCGTGGCTGTGACCCGCGTGCTGACAGGGGTGCATTACCCCAGCGACGTACTGGCTGGCCTGGCCTTTGGCGCCGGGGCGGCTGTGATCGGCTTCCTTTTATGACATGAGGATGATAACTGTGAAACAATACAAAAAAATAATTGCTGCTGTGGCAGCTGCCGCAATACTGGCCCTGCCCCTGAGCGGGTGCAGCTTTAACGATGTGATGCTGTACCTGTACGGTGGTGACAGCTTTACCAAAGAGGAAGGCGAGGACTACCAGACCTATGACGGCGAAAACGGCATCAGTGTAACCTATGATGCCAATATCTGGAACGAACCCAGCATGTCGCAGGAGGATACCATTGGCATTACCACTGGCAACAAGCTGAGCTATACGGCAGTACTGCTGCAGGTATCGGATGCTTACACGGACTTTTTGGAAGAATCCGCCGCGGAATTGAACGAGGAAGCCCAGACTGTGCGATATGACTTTGATTTGACCATCCCCGATGCAGAAACCGAGTCCGTCCGGTATGACTGCGGCACCTACCAGATGATCCTGGCCGAAGTGAACTATGACTGCGGCGTTACGCTGCATGTATCGGCAGCATCCCGCTCTGCCAGCTATGACCAGATCGTGGCGCTGCTGCAAAACGTGTACCCCACCGGTCACACGCCGGAAACGGCAGAATAAAAAGCAGCAGCCTTTTGCGGGCTGCTGCGGGTGGGAAAGGTTGGCTTGTAAAGGGGAAGTATGCCGTGTTCCGGGGTGAAATATCTGGCAAAGCCCCTATAAATGGGGTTCGGCACAAGTTTTGTAATACGCAACAGGACGAGGCTGTGGCGGGGTGAGGGCACCCCGCCCTACTGCCACTACAAAATCAGCGGATGAAATTGGTGCGGATGGTATTTTCTGCCTTGGGCGGCTCAATCCCTGCGGCTTTGCCTGCGGCAATGCACTTCAAGATCCAGGCCATGTTGTGGCCCAGGTTGCGCATGATCTGCATGCCCTCTTCGTCCAGGGCGGCCTGTTCGGCGTTGCTGCCGTGTACCATCGGCCAGTAGGTGGAGCTGATCAGCGGCATCTGGCAGAACTGGGGAACCTTTTCCAGGGCTTCCAGTGCGCTGGTGGTGCCGGCGCGGCGGGCGCTGGTAACAATAGCGGCGGGCTTTTGTGCCAACAGGCGGCCTGCGCTGTAGCCCAGCCGGTGCATGAAGCCCAGCATGCTGGCAGCGGCGGTGGAATAATGTACCGGAGCACCAAACACAATGCCGTCGGCCTTTTCCACCAGCGGCAGAACATCAACGACTGGCCCGCCGAATACGCAGTGTCCGGCTTTGGCGCAGCCGCCGCAGCCCACACAGCCGCCCACCGGGACAGCGCCAATGTGGTAGATGGTGGTTTCGATGCCGTCAGCGTTCAAAGCCTTGGCAATCTCCTGCAAAGCAGCGTCTGTACAGCCATGTGCGTGCGGGCTGCCGTTGATAAGAAGTACGTTCATAATCGTTATGCCTCCGTTTTGAGAAAAAAGCTTTTGCTGCGGGGAAAGTTGGTGCACCGGGGTGCTCATACCCGGAACCGCCGATCCCCCTGTATAAACTATATTATAGCACGCCCCAAGAAATGTTGAAAACCCTGAAAGGGAAGAAGGTCAAACACCATGCCTGTAACCTGCACCAATTATAAATTGAAATGCGGCGGCTGCCCGCTGCTGAACCAGCCCTACCCCGACCAGCTCAAGCACAAGCAGCAGTTGGAACAACGCCTGCTGGGGCGGTTTGCCCCGGTATCCCCCGTGCTGGGGCAGGCAGAACCTTGGCATTACCGTAACAAGGCCATCGCCACCTTTGCCACCGGGCCGCGTGGACGACTGACATGCGGCATTTATGCAGCGGGCACCCACCGCGTGCTGCCGTATACGGACTGCTTGCTGCAGGATACCGTCATTAACCAGACCATTGCCGCTGTGCTGGAAGCCGCCCGCGCCTGCCGCTGGCCTGCTTTTGAGGAGGATCGCGGCACCGGTCTGCTGCGCCATGTGCTGGTGCGCCGCGGTAAAACCAGCGGTCAGGTGCTGGTGGTGCTGGTGACCGCGCAGGAAAACCTGCCCGGCAGCCGCAATTTTGTGAAAGCCCTGCGGGAAAAGGCCCCCTGGGTGACCAGCGTGGTGCAGAACTGCAATCCCCGCCGCACCAGCGCGGTGCTGGGCAGCGATGTGCGTACCCTGTATGGCCCCGGCAAAATTACCGATACGCTGTGCGGGCTGCAATTCGCCATTTCGCCCCGCAGCTTTTACCAGGTCAACCCGGAACAAACCGAAGTGCTGTACGCCAAGGCCATTGAGTTTGCTGCCCTGACCGGCAAAGAAACAGTGATCGATGCCTACTGCGGCATTGGAACCATCGGCCTGTGCGCGGCGGGCAGGGCAAAGCAGGTCATTGGCGTGGAGCGCAACCCGGACGCGGTGCGCAATGCCTGCGCCAACGCCGCAGCCAATAAGATCAACAACGCGCGGTTCATCTGTGCCGATGCAACCGATTGGATGCGCGCTGCGGCACAGCCCAACTCTGGCTTGCCGCACCCCGATGTTGTATTCCTGGACCCCCCGCGGGAGGGCAGCACCCCCGCCTGCATTGATGCAGTGGCTGCCATGAAACCCAAACGCGTGGTTTACGTCAGCTGCAACCCCGAAACTCTTGCCCGTGATTTGACCCACTTGACCCGCCGCGGATGGAAAGCATTAAAAATCCAGCCCGTGGATATGTTCCCCCACACAGAACATGTGGAGACGGTGTGCCTCTTAGTTCTGAGAAATCCGGTGACACATATCAACATTGATGTGGATGTAGAAGAAATGGTGCAGGATAAAAGAGGACTGGCAACCTATGAGCAAATCAAGGATTATGTTCTGGAACACAGCGGATTGAAGGTTAGTAGTCTTTATATCGCACAGGTAAAACAGAAATACGGCATTATTGAGCGCGAGAACTATAATAAACCGAAATCCGAGGATGCCAGGCAGCCACAATGCCCACTGGAAAAGGAAAGAGCCATTACGGAGGCATTGAAACATTTTGGAATGCTATAAAATAAAGGAGGTGCTTCATGTATAACCCACAGCTTGAAACTTTTCTGCGCGTGGCGGATGCAGGCAGCTTCAACAAAGCCGCCGAAGAAAGCTACATCACGCCCACGGCTGTCATCAAGCAAATCAATCTTTTAGAAGAATCCCTCGGCGTGAAGCTCTTCGACCGTAGCCACCGGGGGCTGACATTGACAAAAGCTGGGCGCTCCATGTATCAGGACGCCAGATACATCATCCAATATTGCCGCGACTCTGTGACGCGGGCGAAGAACGCCATGCAGGAGGACGAAAACATCATCCGCATCGGCTCGTCCCCCATGACGCCCGCACAGCTTTTGATGGATCTCTGGTCGAGAGTGCAAGCATTGCACCCCGATATTAAATTCCAGATCGTGCCCTTTTTCGCACCGCCTCCGTCCGACAAATGTCCGGAACGCACAAAGATAGCCCTGCAGTGCGTCGCCTACAACTGCGTCCCAAAAATTACCCGGCAGCGTTCCTCGTCGTCTCTCCGCTTTTCTGGTCCGCCCATCTCCCTCCAAAGTTCCGGACCGACCGCTGCTGAAACGGTTACAACTTCAGCATATACTGCCCGTACTGGTTCTTTTTCATGGGTTCGGCCAACTCATGCAGCCGTTCCCGAGTTATCCACCCCTTCCGAAACGCTATCTCTTCCAGACAGGCCACCTTCAGTCCCTGTCGCTTCTCAATCACCTCGATGAAGGTCGACGCCTCGGAGAGCGAATCGTGCGTACCCGTATCGAGCCATGCGAAACCGCGGCCGAGCAATTTGACCTTCAGCTCGCCATCCTCCAGAAAACGCTGGTTCACGGTCGTTATCTCCAGCTCCCCGCGCGCGGACGGTTTGATGTTTTTCGCCACCTCGACCACTTTGTTCGGATAGAAATACAACCCCACCACAGCATAATTGCTGCGCGGCTGTGCGGGCTTCTCCTCGATGCTCAGCACATTGCCGTCGTCATCGAACTCCGCCACGCCATAACGCTCCGGGTCATTCACCCAATAGCCGAACACCGTAGCCTTGCCATTGTAT
>OLQB01001409.1_pt1 | contig 17215 bp, 9 predicted proteins | sample 1672681 | NCBI WGS metagenome assembly OLQB01 (sample SAMEA3136713, study PRJEB25190) | human gut metagenome | reverse complement strand
AACTTAAGCCCCTTAAGAACCTTCGGCCCGAAGGGCCGTCAACCCTCAAGCCCCATAGGGGCTTGTCCATAGAAAACCACCGCCCTCAAAGAGGACGGTGGTTTTCTGTTGTAGAGGATGTTATATGGTATGGCCTGTTCTGCCCCAGACAGGCCATATTTTATTTTTCTGCAGCTGCAGGAACAGCGTCAGCGGGAGCTTTGCCGGAGGCCATGGCTTCGTTGTCGGCTTTGGCCTTTTTCAGGTCGAAGCGGTCGGATACGAAACCGTAGAGGGTCCAGCCGAATACGGTGACGATGGCGCCGTAGGTCATGGCTTCAAAGCCGGAGGCGTAGCATGCATAGAGGCTGTAGAGGGAAGCAATGAAAGCGATGAGTTTCGTAGTTTTCAGTTCGCTGCCCACATGGTCTACAGCTTTCATGATGACTACCACGGAAGCCATGCAGAGCAGGTAAGGCATGATGTTGGTAATGACTGCCAGGTTGACCAGGGTCTCGAACTGTTCGTTCAGGGAGGGGCTGATGGTCATGAGGGAGAAGAGGGACTGAATGATGGTGATGGCCACCATGCCGGCGATTGGAGCGCCGTGTGAAGTCACTTTCTTCAGGAAGGCCGGGAAGTATCCTTCATCGCTGCCTGCCTTGAATACGTTGGCAATGGTGAACTGCCAGCCCAGGAGGGAACCGAAGCAGGAAAGAACCATGAGGCCCATGATGATCTTGCCTACGGTGCCGCCAAACATCTGGGAGAATACGAGGCCGAAGGGAGCGGAGCTGGAGACGAGAACGTCAGCAGGAACGATACCGAAGATAATGTTGGTGGAAACGATGTAGCAGGCTGCAGCCAGCAGGGTGCCGCCGAGAACGGCTTTCGGCACGTTCTTTTCCGGATTATCCACGGCATCGGCATTGGCGCAGGCCGATTCCATACCCAGGAAAGCCCACAGGGTCATGGTGATGGCGTTCAGTGCTGCTTCACCGAAGCCCAGGTCATGGACATTCCAGTTAGCGGTGTACATGGAGGGGGAGAACCAGAACCAGCCTACGAAAGCGAGGCCGATACAGGGAATGATGACGCCCCATACAGTGATGGAGGAAACCTGGCCGGTGTACTTGGCGCCGCCGAAGTTAAGAACGGTAGCCAGCCAGAGGGTGAAGATAGTGGCAGCGCAGGTCATGACCGGGTCCAGAGTCGTATCCAGGAAACCCAGGGCATAGCCTACGGCGGAAATGGCAATGGCGGTGTTCGCAAAAATCAGGGAAACCCCATAGGTGTAGTTGGCAAGGAAATTGCCGGCCTTGCCGAAGGAATATTCAGCATAGCCGCCCATGCCGCCGCCTTTTTTACTGTACATGCCGCACTTGGCAAATACATAGGCCAGGGCCATGGATCCCACGGCCGTAACCAGCCAGGAAACGATGGACAGGGCACCCACCTGAGCCAGTTTGGACGGCAGCATGATAATGCCGGAACCCATCATATTGACGGCTGTCAGGATGGTGAGCTGGAAAACGCTCATTTTGTTTGCTTTACTCATGTTTGTCTCCTTTGATAAGGAAGGATGGGGAAACCCTGTTTCCCCGCTTCCCTATAAGTTTATTTCTTTTCAAATTCCTTCTTCAGCACATAGCCGTAGGCATGTTTCTTTCCATCAGCGCCGGGCTGTACATAAACGCCCTGAATTTCAGGGGCAAAGCCGGGCAGCTGGTTGATGCCTTCCACCAGGTCCAGGAAATAGGTGACAGCGGTTTTGGACCACTTTTCACCGGGATGTACGCAGAGTACTCCTGGCGGATAGGGGAGAGCGCCTTCCAGGGCGGTGCGGCCTTCTGCGTCAGCCAGGTCTACCAGTTCGCCATGGGCCCTCATGAATTCATACTGCGCTTCCTGCGGATTCATCACGTATTCCGGGAAATAGTCCTTCAGGAAGAGTTCCTTCTGCAGAGTGGAAACTTTGCGGTCCTTGTAGAAATCATGCATTTCCTGGCAGAGACGGCGGATGGTGTAGCCTCTGTATTTTTCTTCGTAAGCGTTATAAATGGAGGGGAGCACTTCAGACATGGGCGCATCCTGGTCGATGAGCTGTTCGAAACGGATGAGCTTTGCTACCAGGTCGTTCATCTTTGTTTCGCTTTCCGCAGGGGTCATGAGGAAGAGGATGTCGTTGAGATCGCATTTTTCCGGAATAATGCCGTTTTCACGGAGATAGTTGGCCAGAATGTTTCCTGGAATGCCGAAATCTTCATAGCCGCCGTTTTCTACATCAATGCCGGCAGTGACGAACTGCAGCTTCATGGGATCGATGAAGTACTGGCCCTTGCCGTAGCCGTCGAAGCCATGCCATTTGGCGCCCGGTTCGAAAGCCCAGTAATTGATGTCGTTAGCCATCTTTTCGGTGTCTCCATCTTCCCATTTCTTTCCGTAAACCACCGGAGGAACCAGAGGACGGATGTAGTGGCAGTTGCGGAGCACCTGTTTTCTTGTTTCAATCACAAGCTTCACAGCGTCCATCCAGAGCTTTCTGCCTGCTTCGCCTTCATGCATTTTGGCATTTACGTCAAGGGCTGCGAAAAGCTGGTACAGCGGGGAAGTGGAAGCGTGCATCATGAATGCATTGTTCACTCTCTTATGAGGTACATAGCGGTCCTGGCCTTTAATGTGGGAGTCTTTCTTGTGAATCTGAGAGGTCATGGAGAAGCCAGCCTGCTGCTTGTGGACAGACTGAGTAACGAAGATGCCGGGATCTTCCGGTCCCAGATCCAGAAGCAGAGGAGAGCAGTCCTTCATCATGGGGATGAACTGTTCATAGCCTACCCATGCGGAATCGAAGAAAATGTAGTCGCAGAGATGGCCAATCTTATCCACTACCTGGCGGGCATTGTAGATGCAGCCGTCGTAGGTGCCCAGCTGGATGACTGCCAGGCGGATCGGTCTTTTAGCCTTGGCTTTCACCGGATCCTTTTCAGCCACCAGTTTCCGGATATAGTCTTCATTGAAGCAGTGTTCCGGAATGCCGCCGATGGAGCCGAAGGCATTTCTTTCTGTTTCCAGATATACAGGAGTTGCGCCGGCCAGTACCAGAGCGCCGTGGTCAATGGACTTATGGTTGTTTCTGTCGTAGAGGACAATGTCGCCGGGGGTGAGGACTGCGTTCAGCACCACCTTGTTGGATGTGGAAGTGCCGTTCAGTACGAAGTAGGTCTTGTCGGCGTTGTATACCCGGGCTGCATGTTTCTGGGCTGCCAGAGCCGGGCCTTCATGAATGAGGAGGTCCCCCATGGCCACATCGGCGTTGCACAGATCGGCGCGGAAAGTGTTTTCACCGAAGAAATCGTAGAATGCGCGGCCTGCCGGATGCTTACGGAAGAAGGCGCCGCCCTGATGGCCTGGGCAGTCAAACTGGGAGTATCCGTTTTCCACGTATTTTTCCAGATCCTTGAAGAATGGGGGCAGTACTTTTTCTTCATAATGGGAAGCAGCGCTTTCAATCTGGCGGCTGTAGAAATCGTGGTCCGTTTCATTCAGGTCGATGACCCGGTATACCCGGCTGATGACATCATCAGCCACTGGGCCTTCCTTGGTGCGGATGAGAAGGACCGGAATGGTAAAGGCAAAAATCATTTCCTTCTTGAGCACATCGGTATCGGTGTCTGTAATAACTACGGCACCTACATCGGTGAAGTCGGTATCATTGACGTTTACCGTTTCGCGGGATGGAATGGCTCCGAAAATTTCGAGTGCTTTGTCAGAGTAAGCAATTTTTAAACGTTTCACGATTGAAACCTCCTGTACTGAACATTTTGTTATGAATGGGAAGCGGAAGGTGTGTGCACATCACCTAAGCCGCATTCCCGGCAGGGGACGTATGTCCTTTACTGAGCTTATTGTATAGAAAATGGAGAAAATACTCCAATACCGATTCCATTCAAAAAATAAAAATTCCCGAAATGATTACAAATTGCATGCGTAAAAGAGAAAATGAGGCCATTTATAACAATATTGCTATAAATAGCCCCGATGAATGGCGCCCATGCAGAACAAATACATGTCTATATGATGTAAATAGTTTGTGAAATCATGGATTCTATGAAAAGCAAAGAGGAAGCTGGTAAGAAGAAGGTGAAAAAATCTGTATTTTCTGAAAGGAAGCATGGATGGCAGAAAAACTCTGAATAATAATAACAAAATAGTTATTACTATCCGAAGACATTACTTTCCATGAACCCATTTCCAGTAGGACAAAAGGCAGAGGGCGTAGCCGCCAGTCATGAGGAGCCCCAGAGGGAGAGCCGTATCTTCCCCGGCAATACCGGTGAGAGGCATGGTTAAACTGCCCGGAGCTACCGTAAAGAATCCCAGCAGGGCAGAGGCAGCGCCGGCATTTTTCCCCTGCCTTGAAAGGGCCATGGACATACTGACCGTTTCTGTGATGGATAAGGGAATGACTGTGATAACAAGAATAGGAATGAGCAGGTGAAGGGGCCAGAGAAAATAAAAGCCGGCCAGAAGGAAAAGACTGGCTATAAAGGAAAGAATAATAGAATGGCGCAGCATGGCATCATCCAGCACCTTCTTTGCCAGGGCTGCCGGAAGAAGGCCTGTAAGCAGAAGCCCCACGCCCACCACGCCCAGAATCAAACTGTAAGTCTGGGCACTGAGACCGTAAATATGCTGGAACAGGAAAGAAGAACCGGCCAGATATCCGAAAAAGGAAATGAAAAGGAACCCTTCCAGAAGACAATGACCCATAAAGTAAGAATCATGGAAAAGGTGGGGGTAAGAGCGGAAAGCGGCGGTAAGTCGGGGAAGACGATGTTCCTTGGGAAGTGTTTCCCGGTAAGGAATACAGGACAGGGCCAGCAGGAGACCGATACCAGTCAGCACATAAAAAACGCCTCTCCAGTCAGTCCAGCGGAGAATCTGTCCTCCTGCCACAGGAGCCAGCACCGGCGCCAGACCGTTAATCATCATGAGGGCGGAATACAGGGTAAGAAGCTCAGTGCCTGTCTTGATATCCCGGGCAATGGCCCTGGCAATGACCAGCCCGAAAGAGCCGAAAAAGCCCTGTACGAAACGGAAGAAAAGGAGCACCGAAGGCGTAGAAGCCTCACTGGCACCGTAGGAAGTCAGAGTAAAAACAGTCATGCCCACAAGAATGGGAATCTTTCGTCCGAAACGGTCGGAAAGAGGGCCGCCAAAGAGCTGCCCCAGCGCCATGCCCGCCATGGTCATGGTGAGAGTCAGCTGGGCCAGGGATGGAGAAATACCAAAGAACTCCGCCAGCTCGGGAAGGGCTGGAAGATACATGTCCGTAGCCAGCGGCGCCACCGCCGTCATGAGACCCAGAAAAATAAAAAGGCCGATTTCAGATACTTTCATACAAACCTCCAGAAAATAGAAAAAGGCAGGCTGCCCTGCAAAAAAACCGCCCAACGCTAAACAGCGCTGAACGGCTTATATTGCGGATGCTCAGAAAACGCAGCTCTACTGTGTGGAGTCCAAGACTCCTTATCTTGAGTAAATGATAACAAGAGAGCTGGAAATTGTCAAGCGCAGGCGGTGAAGGCTCCTCTATCACTTGCGCTCCCCTGAATGAGGGCGGGGAAGTAAAATAGTGGAGAGGATCGCACTCTTTAAAATCTGCGGCGTCAGCCGCTATCACCACCCTCTGAACCTTTTGAACCCTCTGAACCCTCACACCGAAGGTATGCCCAAGGGCGAAGCCGCCACCACAACCTCTGAACTATCGGAACCCGGGCCGCAGAGCGGCCCATACAGCCGCCCCCTTCCGACTCGCTGCGCTCGCCACCCACCCCCGGAAAGGGGGTGGGCAGGTAAAAAGGAGGAGAGGGACGTACTCTTTAAAACTTGCGGCGTCAGCCGCCACCACCACCCTCGGCCTGAAAGGCCGTCAAACTTACGAACCCTCCGGCAGTCAGGTCGGTCAATCCTGAGAACCTTTTCAATCCCCGTTGACACCATCCTGCGGGGGTGATATACTCTTGACATATACAAAGCCATAGAACAGGAAGAGTAGTCCTGATGGGAGCCATCCAAGGGAGCCGGCGCAAGTGGAAGTCCGGTATGGCAGTCTGGATGAATGGGCCTGGGAGGCGCTGTTTCGAACCATAGGTGTAGAGACAGACGGATTTCACCGTTACAGGAAACTGAGTTGGGCATTTGCCAAGTTGGGTGGTACCGCGGAAATAGATCCTTTCGTCCCTTTGCTTTTTAGCAGAGGAACGAAAGGATTTTTTGTTATATTGATTAAGGAGGAATGTCATGATGGAACAGGTTATGGATGTATCAAAACTTGTCTTTACCAAGGCGAGGGGAGGTCGGTTCCGCTGGCTCACCATTTCCACCCTCATGCTGGCTATCGGCATGCTGCTCCATCTGGTCTCTCCGTCGGTGGCAGGTTTTACGCCGAACTGGATGATCGCCTGCTATGTGGTGGCTATTCTTCTGACGAAACCGAGCTATAAGCAGTGCCTGGGCATCTGCATGGTGGCGGCGCTGATGGAAGTCTTTACCAGTAAGTCCGCTTTCCCTTACGGGGACTTTGCTTCTGAATTCTTCGGCGCCTATGTGGCAGGCTTCTTTGCCCATTCCGTGCCGCCCATTAAAATCGGGAAATTTTCTCTCCGCCCTGCCATTGCAGGATTCATTACCACCTGCGTGTCCGGCTTCACTTTTGTTTCTATTCTGACTCTGGTCATGGGGATTCCTATGAAGGTATACCTCTATGGTATGCTTCCGGCAGTAGCCATGGTAGGTATCGGAAATGGCATTATCACACCGTTCCTTTATTTCCCGGCGCTCCGCCTTTTCAAGTCCATGCATTACATGGCAGAGTCCGACGTGGAGGACAGCGACCACAGCGGTCTGGTGCTGAAGCAGCAGCAGGAAGGGGTCATCAGCGTGGAGCATCTGACCTATACCTATCCCTTCTCTAAGAAGAAAGCTCTGGATAACGTGTCCATGGCAGTATCCAAAGGAGATTTCGTGGTGGTTACCGGCCCTAACGGTGCCGGCAAAACCACTCTCCTCATGTCCATGGCCGGCGCCATTCCTCATTACTATGGCGGCACCATGGAAGGCATGGTCTTTACTGGCGGCAAGGCAGTGACCCAGCACACCATTGCGGATCTGGCCTCCTCCATCGGCGTCATCCTTTCAGACTACAAGGCCCAGATCGTCACCCTCACCGTGGGAGAAGAAATGGCATTTACTCTGGAAAACCACGGATTTCCGCCGGATGAAATCCGCCGCCGGTCAAAAGAAGCTCTGGCCAAGGTTCACCTGGACGGACTGGAGGAACGGAAGGTTTCCACCCTTTCCGGCGGCCAGTGCCAGCGTCTGGTGGTGGCTGCGGTGCTGGCGGAAGAACCGGAAGTACTGGTATTCGATGAACCTACCTCTGCGCTGGATCCGGAAGGTATCCGCGAATTTTATGAAATGGTGGGCGAACTGAACCAGAAGGAAGGACTGACGGTGATTGTGGCGGAACACCATCTGGAAGCCACCCTGCCTTTTGCGAAGAAATTTATCCTCATGAATCAGGGAAAGATTATCAGCCAGGGCACGCCGGAAGAAGTGATGCGGGCCATGAAACAGAATCACATTTATGAAGAAGCCATTCCGGATATGTACCGCGCCCAGCTGACCCTGGAAGACCAGGGGATTTCCTTCGAAAAACCGTTCCTCAACATCAGGGATGCAGAGCAGTCTGTGATGGATTCATTCGAGAAAGGAGAGGGGAAACATGCTTGAACTGAAAAATGTATCTTTCCGTTACGCCAAAAACCTGCCCCTGGTCCTGGATGGGGTGTCCCTCTCCTTTGACAAGGGAGAATTCGTAGCCATCACCGGACGCAACGGCAGCGGTAAGACCACCATTACCCGTCTTCTTACGGGACTGGAAAAACCGGCTTCCGGAGATATTGTCTACAATGGCACCTCAGTGACAAAGGAAGATGCTTCGAAGAGAAGCCGTTTTATCGGCTATGTGTTCCAGCAGCCGGACCGGCAGATGTTCATGCCCACGGTGCGCGAGGAAATCGCCTTCGGCCCCTTCCATCAGGGGAAACGGGGGCAGGAACTGGAAGATGCCATCGACCGCGCCATGGCGGATACCGATACGGAAAGCTTATCGGCGGAATACCCGAGAACTCTTTCCCGGGGCGACCAGCAGCGGGTGGCCATTGCCTCCGCCCTGGCCATGGATACGGAATACCTGGTGCTCGATGAACCTACCAGCGGACAGGACGGCAGAGAAAAGAAAAGACTCATGGCCCTCATGGAAAGACTGCAGCAGAAAGGCATCACCATTATCCTGGTTACCCACGACATGGACATTGTAGCCAGAGACTGCACCAGGGTGGTGGTCATTGCAGGCCACAAAGTGGTCTTTGATGACAAGCCGGAAATCCTGTTTTCCGAAGCCAACCGCCCCGAAGACTGGGGCCTGGCCTATCCGCCGGCAGTTCTTCTGGGCCGGCGCCTTCCCGGCGCTCCCTACTGCCGGGACATGGACAGCTTCTGCAAAGAATTTATGAAACGGAAAGGAGGAGCTTCCTTATGAGAAATCTGGTACCCCTGACAAAAATCCTTTTAACTTTGGGCACTGCCGTATGGGCCATTGTGCTTCACCGGCCGGAAAGCCTCCTTTACCTCTGCATTCTGGAACTTCTTATCCTTCTCGTATCCGGTGAACTTTTCAAAAATATGAAAGCCCTCATTATGCTCATCATCTTCGCCGCCCTTCTGGGAGTCATTGAAAAAGTGGGCGGCGGCTCCACCGAAGAATCGGTGGTGGCGGCCCTTCGCATGCTGGGCATGACCATCATCTTCATTTACCTTCTGGGCACCGTGAAACTGCAGGATCTCACCGCCTCCATGGTGCGCCAGCTGAAGGTACCTTATGAATACGCCTTCATGTTCACTGCAGGACTTCGCTTCATCCCTGATTTCATTGAAGAAAACAGAGCTGTCTCCGAAGCCCAGGCCTGCCGCGGCCTGGCTGTCAAAGGCAACTTCTTCAAACAGGTCAAGCGCTACATGTCCATCGTTCGTCCGCTGATGCTCCGCTCCCTGGGAAGAAGCGAAACCATGGCCCTCTCCCTGGAACTCCGCGGCTTCGGCGGATCCCGGAGAACCTTCATGGAAAGCGTGGCGCCCAAGGGAAAAGACTACGTCTTCATGATCCTTATCCTCCTCGTCACCGCTGCCGTCATCTACGGCCGGGTGAAACTGGGGATGTGAGACAGGTATAAAAAAAGCACCCTGCCAAAGGGTGCTTTTTTAGTGGATTCGTGGGCTGGTAAAGACCGCCATCCGCTATCCGCTGTCTGTTGGCCGCTATCCGCTTTCCGCCGACCGCTGACTGCTGGTTATATTCCCAAAAGGAGGGCGCCACCAACACCCTTTGAACCTTTTGAACCCTGTGAACCCTCACACCGAAGGTGTGTCCAAAGCCGTCACTTTTTAAATGAAATGAACTTACCGATTATCCACTTTTTCTGGATTCATATCGTGATGGAGCAGACGGAAACGGGCGAAATCCTTCCATTCTGTACCGGGAATGCCGTAGTTGCAGTAGGGGTCGATGGAAAGGCCGCCCCGGGGGAGGAATTTTCCCCATACTTCAATGTACCGCGGCCGCAGCAGGCGGATGAGGTCGGTCATAATCATATTTACGCAGTCCTCATGGAAATCGCCGTGATTCCGGTAGCTGAAAAGATAGAGCTTTAAAGACTTGCTTTCTACCATGTACTTGTCAGGAATATAGGAAATATAAATGGTAGCAAAATCGGGCTGTCCCGTCTTCGGACACAGGCTCGTAAATTCAGGGCAGTTAAATTTGATAAAGAAATCCCGGTCACTGTGCTTGTTGGGAATCCTCTCCAAAAGGCCCGGGTCATAATCATAGGTATATTTCGTGTTCCGGCTGCCCAGCTGTTTCAGCTCATCCAGCCCTTCTCTCTTTTCTGTCATAACGTACCTCACATTCATATAATTCAATATAACTGCTACAAGGATATCATAGAGAAAGGGAGATGTAAATAGGGGGGACGCCTCAGGCGAGGTCGGGGTCGGGATCGGGACCGGGATCGGGATCGGGATTGGGATCGAGGAGAAAAACGTATTCTCTTTAAATTTTGCGGCGAAGCCGCCACCACAACCCTCGGCCTGAAAGGCCGTCAAACTTAAGAACCCTTGGGCCCATAGGGCCCATCCATCTTACGAACCTTTCTACACAACCCTTCTACACAACCTGCGGCGCCAGCCGCGCCCCCTTTCTTTACAATCTGCGCCCCATAGGGCGCCACCACCTTTTGAACCCTATGAACCCTCTGAACCTTCACACCGACGGTGTGTCCCATGGTGAACCCTCTGAATCCCGCCGCTCCGAGGCCCCATATACGAAAGTATACTTCCTTCCCTTTCCGGAAGGATTTTTTTATTTTTCAGGGGATATATTTCTTTTTCATAGATACCCTGTATATCTTCGAAGACCGGAAAGGCGGGAAATCCCCACGGGGTGGGATGAAGCGGTGCCGGCCACGGATGGGGAGAAGAAAAGTTGAGAGAAATAAAAGGTATACTTTCGTATACTTTTTGTATGTTTGTGTATAGTCTATACTTCAGACAAATAGAAGAGGGAGCCTTAGCTCTACGAAATCCGGCAGAAAAAATAGTTTTATAGACTTGAATAATGTGCATAAATATGCATTGTTTAAAGTCGCCCATTTTCAGACAAACGAAAAAACTCTGCCGGAAAGGAAAGGCAGCGTTTTTCTTTTGCCAGAGAATCAGAAATTGACCACTTTTGCAGAAAAATGACCACTTTTGCAAAAAAAATAGAAAGTTTAGTTCCTTTAAGATATAGTAGCGACAGATAAAGCGGAACAATTACATAGGAAATCAGAAGCGTCAAATGTCAAAAAAATTATTGACTGGGGACCTTTATTTCGTGCGCCCTGAAATCGGGAGCAGCGGAAAACGAGGAAGATTCATAGAAAGTCATACACCAAAAAACGGCGGCGCTGAGGGTTTCCGGGTTCTGTATAATCTGCATACATGCATTCAAAGGCCCGCTCTGAGCCTTGAAAATATAAGTGTATATCATAAGGCCGTGTAAAGGAGGAATATACGGAAACCGGCCGGCCGCTGGGATGAAGTCCACGTGGAATTTATAAGTCAAAATACGGCATATCCGGCTAAATGCCGCAGAAAATGATTCAGAGCATCTATCATTTCCACTCAAAGGAGGGTATCAATATGAATAAGATCTATAAAGTCATCTGGAGTAAAGCAAAACACACCTATGTGGTGGCATCGGAAATCGCCAAAGGCCACACCAAGGGCGAGACCACAGGGAGAGGACTGAAGAAACTGGCCGCAGCCATGCTGGTGGCAGCAGCTCTTATGGGTCCAAACTTCGCCTGGGCAGCGGATACGATCGAGGTAAAGCCGGCATCTGGCGAGTCTGCGGCCGTGGAAGTAGTATATACCAAGGAAGGGGCCGATAATGCCATTGCGGAAAAAGCCAATGCAGCAAATACGTATACCTATCGGAAAGTAGCTGCAGAAGAAAAGGCCCGGGAAGCCGCCGATACTGAGATCAAGCAGGATATGACGGACCAGAAGACCAGCACAGCCCTGCATGTTTCCAAGTATGGCAATCTGATTGTAGGGACCAAAGAAAATCAGGTCGTCAAAAATATGAAAATCAATGGGCAATTGACTTCCGGAAGCATTTCTACTGGTGATATCACCTCTGGTGGTGATGTGACTGTAACAGGTAAAATGGCTGCGGACGGAGTGACCGATGAGACTACCAAAGACGGAACTTATATCAAACAGAATAACACGGTAGGGAATAACCTGGTCAGCCTGGATAAACAGGTTAAAGCCAATGCGGATGCTGTTTCTAAGCTTGATACTCGTATTACCAATGTAAAAGAGTACGTGCTGAGTGAAACCAACAAGAACTATGTAAGCAAGACAGACGCTGCAGTTCAGGATGGGGCCATCGTGAAAGCTGACAAGACCATCGGCGAAAATGTGACCAACTTGGACGCCGCCCTGGCAAAGGAAACGGCAGCCCGCCTTGGCGCAGATAAAGCCCAGGACAAGGTGATTCAGCAGGTCAACCAGAATATGGTAGATGGGTTCAATACCATCAACAAGAACATGGCTGATGGATTCACGGCCCTGAACCAGGCAGATGCCAATGAACTGGCAGGCCGTATGGCAGCGGATACCAAACTGGTGGAAGCTGTCAACAGCGGAGTGAGCCTGAGCGATGACAATGTTCTGCAAAAGAACACCACTACCATTGACGCCCAGGGCAACGTGACCACCTCCAAGACCGATGCCAACGAAATGATCCTGAACAAGGGCAAGGACAACCAGATCACCCTGAACAAAAATGGAATCAAGGTTGGCACCAACAGCACGGTAGTGGATAAAGACGGTGTCTACACCGGCGGCGATACCTATGCTGCAGCCAAGGCAGCTATGAGTGCTGATGGCAAAATCAAAGGGGCCAACGGGGCTTTCACCGTAGATGAAAACGGAAATGTCGCTTCCAAGGCCACCATCACCGGTGAAACAGTAACCGATGGTAAGGGTGCTTCCATGAGCAACGGAACGGTAACCGGCAAGACCCTGACCGATGGGATTGCTACCATCACCAATGGCAACATCAACACCAGCGGTACCATTACCGGCGGCACCGTAACTTCCATGGGCAACATCTCCGCATTGGGTGACATTCACGCAGGCGGCGCCATTACAGGGGCCAGCGCTTCCATCCAGAGGGCTCTGACAGCAGGCAGCGCCACTATTACCGGTGACCTGACCGCCGGCGGCGCTATCCAGGGTAAGAGCATCTCCGATGGTACGGCAACTATGCAGAATGGCAACCTCACTGGTGTGAAGAACCTGAGCGCTGAAACCATTACCACCAGCGGTGATGCCACCATCGGCGGCGACCTGACGGTCAACGGCAAGCTGAATGTGGATGAAATCGACATGACCAAGAATGGCATTGATGGCGACTACAATGTGACATCCAGCACGAAAGTGGCAGCAGGCGAAATTACATCCTACAAGAAAGCTACCAGCACCAAAGATGGCAGTGAAAAAGAAAGCGCTATCGACTACGATGAAAACGGCACTTCCACTTGGGCCAAAGCTACCGATGCAGATGGTAACTGGAACAAGAGTACTTTGACTGTAAAAGGCAGCGATGTAACGTCCAAGGTTATCGATTCTGAAAAGAACAGCAACCTGTATACACAGACATCTACTCAGTCACAGAGCACACTGAAGGATAAAGATAGTAACACCAATGTATCCACCCAGACCGTCAGCGAATCCAGCTCTGTAGTTTCCGGCAAGGCTGGAGAAAAGACCTACAAATCTTACATCACCCAGAACATGAAGAAGATTCTGCAGGGAATCAAGAATGGAACCAATGAATCCATTATTAATCAGACAGAAACGGGCATCAAGAGTACCGCAACCGATGGAAAGAACACCGCCTCCACCAACCTGAGCAATAAAGGATTCAACACCTACGCTACTGACGGAACAAACAAGAAGACCTATACACTGCAGACCGCTGAATCTCTCACCAGCCAGATTGGCGATGATGGCAAGGTAAAGAGTGTAATGAATGCTGACGGCATCACCAATACTGCGGAAGGCGGCACTATCACCAACAGCGCCGAAGATCTGGTGAACACCGCAACCGGCAATATGACCAACACCGTTGGCGGAGAAATGAAAACTACTGTAACCGGAAAGGTAACAGAAGATTTCAAATCTGACCTGACAACCACAATCGGTGGAAACAAGAGCGAAGAGGTAAAAGGTACAAGCACAGAAACCGTGACCGGCAAGAAGACCGAAAACTACAACGGCGGCCTGGAAACCACAGTGACCGGTGAAGAAAAGCACACCGTAAACGGCAGCCAGACCAATGCCATTACCGGCGATCAGACCAATACCATCGGCGGCAGCCAGACTACCACTGTCACTGGCGACAGCAGCCTCACCGCTGAAAATATCAACAATACCGCCAGGAACAAGATCACGAATAAAGCTCTGGATGTAGAAACCGATGCGGCAAGCTCCATTGTAAGCAAGGTATCCAACGATTACGGTTCCAATACCTCCACCCAGTTGTCCTATCAGACAACGGAAGAAATGAGCCAGGCTGATGGCAAGACCGCTTCCTACCTCCGCGGTGCTGCAGAAGAAAAATCCCAGCTGATTGATGGTAGCAAGAAGACCACCATCGATACCATTGCCGGTCAGACTAATACCAATATTACGGATGGAACCAATACATCCAACGACCTGCAGAAAGCGGATCAGATCGCTTCCTCCGTAACCGATGGCACCAATACCACCGTGGTGAACCAGGATGCCGGAAGCCACGCTTCCTCCATTACCGATGGAACCAAGGTCAACAACACCAACAACACCGTAGACAAATCGGAACAGCTGATCAAAGCCAGCGATACCCAGTACAGCGCTACGTCTAAGACAGCTACTAAGATGGAAGATGCCCTGGTAAGCGGCGGCAGTGTCATCGACGTTATCAAGAACCTCGACGATGCAGCCAACCCGTTCATCGGCAGCGCCGTAACGGATGGCACCAACAGCACTGGCGTCACCCAGACGACAAAAGATATCACCAACACCGCTAAGAACGGTACGATCGCCAATGAGGCCAAGGATATCACCAACAACGCTACCGAAAACATGACCAACACCGTTGGCAAAGACCTGACCACCACTGTCGGCGGCGAAATGAAGACCACTGTCACTGGCAAGGTCACGGAAGATTACAAGTCCGACCTGAGCACGAAGGTGGGCGGCGACGAAACCCATGCGGTAACGGGCAACCAGACCACCACGGTTTCCGGCAACCGTACCGTCAATGTGAAGGGCACCGAAACTGAAAACTTCAATGCCCTGGAGACCAACGTCAAGACCGACCAGAAGACCTCTGTGGGTGGCAACCAGACCAACATCGTGGGCGGCGACCAGCAGAATACCGTGAGCGGCAGCAAGACTGAAACAGTCAAAGGTTCTGTAACTGAGAAATATGGCAGCCAGGCAACTACAGTGGATGGCGATCAGAGCACTCATGTGGGCGGCAATCAGTCCAATGTGGTAGCAGGCAATCAGACCAATACCATCAGTGGCAGCAAGACGGAAAGTGTCAAAGGTGCTGTGACCGAAACCTATGGCAGCCAGACTACAAAAGTCAATGGCAACCAGAGCAATACCGTAAAAGGAACCTTGACGGAAACCGTTACCGGCGATGTGACGGAAGACTACAAAGCCAACCTGAGCACCACGGTAGGCGGAAACCAGACCACGACCGTAACCGGCGACAGCAGCCTCTCTGCGAAGAATATTAACAACAAAGCTACAAAAGCGCTGACCAATGAGGCAGAAACCATTACCAATAAGGCCAGTGAATCCGTAACCAGCCAGATTGGCGACGGCTCTGCAGTGAAGAGCGAAATGACTGCTGATGGCATCATCAATACTGCAGAAGGCGGTACCATTTCCAACAAGTCGAAGAATATTCTGAACGAAGCGTCCGGCGACATCCTGAACTTTGCAGATGGAGAAATTGGAAATTCTGCCACTAAGATTACCAATCTGACTGGCGATAACACCGTAACCAGTGATACCAATGGTACCACCTTTGAAAACAAGGCACACAACACTGCCGTTAAAGAAGGAACTGTCACAAAGACCACCATTTCCGGCAATACCATTACCACTGGTGAAGCGGTTATGGACTATGCCGATGTGATGAAAGACCTGGGCGTTCGCGGCAATGCAGCGGTAGATGGAAACACCACCCTCGGCAAGGAAGGCGCGGAAACCACTCTCACCGTCAACAGCAAGTCCACCTTCAACAAAGATGTCACTGTGAACGGCACCACAACTACCGATAAACTGGTGGTTAACAACGGAGCAACAATCAAAGGCGGAGCCACTGTAACCGGCGGCACCACCACCGATACTCTCCATGTGACCAGAACTGCAACCTTTGATGACATTGTGACCATGAAGAAAGACCTCTCAGTCGGCGGAAATGTGGATGCAGCTTCCTACACCGTGAAAGGTACAGACATCAAGATTGATAAAAATGGCATCAATGCCGGCGGCACCAAAGTCACCGGCCTGGCTCCGGCAGATATCAGCCACGCAGGCTCCACCGATGCCGTTTCCGGCGGACAGCTCTATGAGACCAATACCAGGGTCAGCGGACTGGAAACCCGTATGGGCACCGTGGAAACCAGAGTGGATAAACTGGACAACAAGATCGACAAGGTAGGCGCCAACGCCGCAGCTATGGCCAACCTGCATCCCCTGGAATTCGATGAAGACTCCAAGTGGAATGTGGCAGCAGCAGTAGGCAGCTCCGGCAGCGAAACTGCCAGTGCGGTAGGCGTATTCTATCGGCCTAATGAAAACGTGATGGTCAATGCCTCCGCTGCCATGGGCACCGGTGAGAATATGTTCGGCGGCGGCGTATCCCTCCGTCTCGGCCACGGCGGCAACAAAGCCAAAGAGGCACAGATGAAGGCAGCTGCAGCAGAAAATAAGGAACTCCGTGCTAAAGTGGACGACCTCACCGCCCGCATGGACGCACTCCTCTCCGTACTGAATCCCAACATGTCCAAAGATTTCCCTGATGTGCCGGAAAACCACTGGGCCTACGAAGCCGTTTCCCGCCTGGCAGGCAATGGCATCGTGGAAGGCTATGAAGACGGCAAGTACCACGGAGAACGGCAGATGACCCGCTATGAAATGGCAGAAATCATCTACAACGCCCTCTCCAAAGGCGCTAAGGCGGAAAAGAAACTGGTTGAAGAATTCCGCCCCGAACTCCAGGCCATGGCAGCCCAGAAAAAAGCCTAGCCTCACCAATCACTCCTCCTTCATCCCTCCAAGCCGGATGACTGCTAATATGAAGGACAGTGATATGAGGATATAATCCCTGCCCCTTCCCCCCGGAGGGGAAAGGGATCATAAACCCCCGGGACGAAAGTCCCGGGGGTTTTGCGATGGGATTGTGTTGCGAGGAAATGCACCCCTTTTGGTGGCTGGCGCCACCACCTTTCCCCCGGCGGGGGGGCTTTATTCTTCGCTATGCGTTGAGCGGCTTAAG
>OLQB01001395.1_pt1 | contig 17275 bp, 10 predicted proteins | sample 1672681 | NCBI WGS metagenome assembly OLQB01 (sample SAMEA3136713, study PRJEB25190) | human gut metagenome | reverse complement strand
TCATGTATGCCCGCATGATCCTGGTTGTCGCCAACGGCGAGGCCAAGGCTCAGGCTGTGCACGATATGTGCTATGGCCCGGTTACGCCCGAGTGCCCCGCTTCGATCCTGCAGCTCCACACCAATTGCGTCGTCGTTGCTGACGAGGCCGCTCTTTCGCTTTGCGAGTAACGCGACCAAGCGATCTTGCATAGCTTTCCAAAAGGCCCTCGCTTTGCGGGGGCCTTTTTAGTGGACATAGGCCGTGGCGCATGCATGACGGAAACCTTGCCGCATGCTTGACTGGTGGGTTCTAAATCATGCGATTCATTCTATAGCAGATTCTATGCACATTTGCCACCATAGAGTCGCAGGCGGTAGCGAGGAGTAGGCGAGTTGCGCAACTCAAATAAAAACAGCGGACTGCGCTACACTGCAAATGGGATGGGACATGCTGGCAAGCGCATTGACCTGCGCAAAGACCTATTGGTCGAGGGATAAGTTACCATCGGGCCTCGCTGTACAAAAACTTGCCAAACACGTACCGGCAGACAACCAAAAACTCTAAGTCGCGCTATTCACGGGGTGGCTCATATGGTCCTGCAGCTACGGTGTCCATATGGTCGAGTTGAGGAGCAGGCATGGAAAACGATCTGGGCAATATGAACGACCTCGAGTTGATGCCGACGGGCGGCAGCTATATGGTGCGGCGCGATCGCTTGATGAACGAGCTCATCGTTAAAGGGCGCAAGGCGGGAATCGTTCTGCTCTACGCGCCTGACGGGTTTGGTAAAACGTCGGTGTTGCTGCAATACGTGCAGGAGGTTAAATCGGACCCCACGCGAGGGCCGGTTCGGATTATCGAGGCCGACCGCGCGATTGGACGCGAGCTCTTTATGCAGCTCGAGGTTGTAGCCGATGAGCTCAAGGACAAACCGCATTCGCTCGTTGCGATCGACAACGTGCCCAATCTCGAGCTGCGCGAAACAGAGGACCTCATCGATCGAATCCGCAGCTTACGTGCTACGGGGACGGGGGTCTTTATTACTTGCCGCCCCTCCAACCGATTGCTTATCCACGGGCTGGGCGATTCTGTAAAAGTCAATGCGCAGATGCTCAAGGTGCACGCCTATGAGTATTCGTCATGGGCCACGGCGTTCTCGATCAGTACATCGCTCGATTTTTATCGGCTCACGCAGGGTGTGCCAGAGCTGGTATCTGCCCTGCAGACGGGAATGTATGGACAGGGCGATGTTGCCGGGTTGCTCGAGAACGAAATCGTCAACGTGTACGGTGCGGCGCTGGCCGATCTCGCATCGCTCGAGAACAACCTGCTGTTTACCGTTGCCTGTTTGATGGTGCTGATGGGCGAGGGCGGCATTGCGGAGCTAGAGGCGTGCGGCGTGAGGCTTTCGATGGTCGACCAGTCCATTTTTGTGCGCGATTATCCAATTTTTGGCGTGGATCCGTCTGATCGCACCTTTAGGTGTTTGGGTGCTAAGGACAATGCGCGCCTGAGGTTGCGAAAGCTTGTTGCCGAGATCCGTCCCGAACTTGTATCGCGGGCTGCTCGCATTTTGATTAAGGCAGGCCGATGCGATTTGGCCATGGACCTGGCCGATGCGTTCTTGGACCGCCATGTGGTGTTGGAACTTGCCGGGCAGTATGGGGCCGATCTTGCCTTGACCGGGCATGGAGGGGACATTTGCCGTGCGGCGTCGGCGATGATCAATGCGGAAAAGCAGGAGCAAGAGCCGGCACCCGCCGAGGCACTTGGCGTGTATCTGGCGGCTGTCAGCGTGTGCAATACAAAGCTCGCAAGGTATATGGCGTCCGTTATCGAACGTGCAGGTGACCAGGCCTCACGCGAGCTCGACCCCGCTACCTGGAAAATAGCCCAGGCGCTCACTATCGCCTTTTACGGCGACAATGACCTGGGGCTTCCCGCCAACCCTGTTTTGCAAGAACAGACATCCTGCGAGGTGCTCGACATGCTGTCCGCGCATATCGAGGTCAAGCGCCACCTGACCGAGCGAGCGGAAGACGGCAATGTTCTCGCGAAGCTCAAGGCATGCAAAGCCTATGATTGCGAGCTCGATATCGCGGGGATTCTCATACAGGCCGACCATATGCTGGTGGAGCTGTTCGACGGCTCGTTTACTAAACCCGACGAGCGCGATGACAAGATGGCGCAGATACTCGAGGCGCTCGATATCCGCGGGCTTAAGGCGCCATCCATTTGGCTGCGTATGGTGCTGGCGGCGCGACGCCTGCTCGCGGGCTTGCCCGTGACCGACGATGTGGCGTTTGGCGAGCTCGATCGCTTTGCGGTGCGTGTTCGCGACAATCAAATTCAGCTGTTTGGGCTTTTGCTGGAGGGCTGGCAATCGCTGGCGGAGGGGCGGCCGGTCAACGCAAAGTTCCGCGCGGTCCAGGTGCTCAAGCTCGCCGACGAATCGATTGCGTACATGCGCGAAAACGCTTTGCTGCTCGAGCGCGTGGCGTATCTGCGCAATACGTCGCTGGTATCGGTTCGCGAAGAGGCGGAGCTGCTCGATATTAGCAAGACGCAGGTCGGTGGCTCAGAAGCCTGGGTCGTGGCGTTGCACCTGGCCGCTGCGGGCCGCGATAGCGATCTTGCCGCTTGGATGTCTATGAATCGCTCGGGGATTTTAGATCCATCGTATCGGCTATTCGCGCGTCTTGCGATGCATTGCCTGGGCGAGCCTGCCGTTAGGATTCGCAAGAAGCTTCCGGTGCGCGAGCTGTCGCGGTATTCACTACGCGATGACTTTGAGGGCGAAAGTGAGCACCTATTCCAGGCGGGCGAGGTTGAGGCTGTCGATACCATCGGCCATATTGAGATACGCATGTTTGGCGCGTTTCGCGCCGAGCGCGACGGTTTTCCCATCACGGATAAGATGTGGCGTCGCAAAAAGGCGGCAACGCTTGCCGAACGCCTTGCGTTGGGTATAGACGCCATGGTCGACCGCGAGACAATCGCCATGGAGTTGTGGCCCCATGCCGAGTTAAACGCCGCGCGCAACAATCTGTATTCGACGGTATCGCGCTTGCGCTCGGCTTTGGGTCCAACGCCGGATGGCAAGTCGTGCGTGCTCATCCAAAACGAGTGCATAGGGCTCAACGGCGACTACGTTAAGACCGATGTAAGGCTCTTTGACCAGCTGAGCCGCGAGATCCTGGGAAACCGCATGGGTGCGAGAGGGCCTCACCTGGTTGAGTTATGTCTTAAGGTTGAGCAACTCTACGCGGGCCCGCTGTATGTTCCCACCGGTTGCAACCCCACGTTCTTTACGCGCATGCGCCACATTATGCAATCCAAGTACATCGACTGCATGATTAGGGGAGCGAATGCCGCTCTCGAGGAAAATGACCTGCAATCGGCAATTTGGCTCGTGGAATCGGGGCTTCGCCAAGAGACGGCGCGCGAGGACATGGTTCGCTGCGCTATGCGCGTTTACGGCGCGGCGGGACGACGTCGCGATGTCGTTGAGCTGTACAGCGGCCACATGCACCACCTGCGAGAGCAGGTTCAAGGCGTGCCCGAGCCCGAGACAAGGCGTTTGTATGAGCGCCTGGTCGAAGGCAGGCTCAAGCGCGTGCTTGTCGAGCGATAAAAAACGGGCGTCCGAATCGATCGGACGCCCGCAGACTTGCTCGGTATGACCAGCCGGTATTTAGACGAGCTTGATCTTCTCGATATCCTTGCGCGAGGACTCGCGATACAGCGAGAACTTGCGGCCGATAACCTGAACGACGTCGGCGTGGCAGCGCTCGGCGAGCTCCTCGGCGGCCTCGCGGGCGGAAAGGCTGGAGCCATCGAGCACGGAGCACTTAACGAGCTCGTGCTTCTCCAGGTAGGCGACCGTCTGCTCGACGGTGCCCTCGTTGACATCGGACTTGCCGATGATGATGGCGGGGTTGAGGTGATGGGCCATGCTGCGAAGCTGCTTGACCTGGGCTCCTGTCAGTGCCATGGGTTCTCGCTTTCTATGTATGGGGCGCCCCGCGACGGGGCCTTAATCTACGTGAGCTGTCCCACGATAGCGCAGGAACGGCGTGGTGTGGAGCGCGTTTGCCCAGTTCAAAAAGAATGCGGATGCCGAGTGAGTGGGCGGTGCGGGCTGCGAGCAGGCTATGAGCGGGGTGCAGAGACCGGCTCCCATGCAATAAACGCCCAACGAACCTTGCGAACGTGATCGAGCATATAGCGCCCCTGCGGCACGCCCTTGGAGCCCGGCTCGCCGGCATGGGGGTTCTCAATCATGTGTTGAGCGATGTAGTCGCGCAGGCGGTCAACCTTATCCTCGTTGCCATGCTCGAGCATACGGGAAAAATCCGCCACACCTGCCTCAAGGCTTTCGAAGGTATCGCGACGAGGCGATTCAAAGTACGTAACCTGCGGCAACGCACCCATCTGAATGAGAATGTTAAAGGCATACACAAAGCCATTGCTGCAGGTAACGGAGGCACCGATGGCGTTCATCAGGTGCAGGTCATAGCGCGGGCTGGAGTTGGCGACCATCGTGACAGCACAACGCCGACGAGCCGTACGATCAAGCTTAGCAAGCGCGCCTTTTAGATTGGTCGTCGTAACTGACCGACTGGCAAAGGCGACATCTACCGCTTTCGCGACCGGTCCAACCAAATCCCAATCATCATCCCAAGCAAGCTCAAGCGGCGTAATGAGATCCTCGAGTCCATAGTACTCAATGCCGGCATCAAGCGTGCCCAGCATGGCAGGGGAAAAATCAGCGGCAATCACGGGATGTCCGTCTTGCGCAAGCGGAATAGCAATCGACCCAGCTCCGCACCCCATATCGAGCACCGACTCGTCGGGCTCAAGGGCCAACAGCTTTATAAAATCCCGGGCATACGGAGCAGTCTCAAGCGGCCGAAAATGCCGAGCCCGCTTATCCCACTCAAAAGAATCATCAGCCCGATGCCGAGCGGCCTGCAGACGCATCCATTCGCCATTCCAATCCGCAGAAAGCAGCTCAGAACGAGTATCCCCATCAACCACGGGCCAACCTCCTAGCAACAAAAAAGCGGCCCCTCCCAAAAGAAGAGCCGCAACCAGCATATATCAGAAAGAACCGATCCAACGCCAAACCGTCATACCAGCAGAGTAGGGCAGAAGCGAAGCGACTGCCAAAGGGATAGAACCCAACCGAGGTCCCGTTGTGCGGGAGCCCCGGGGAGGGCAAATATATAAGGTCAATCGCGAGTTCCGCACGAGCCGGAGAGCACTTAATGTGCTCTCCGTGCGAGTCAGGACTGTCCGAGCAGGCGACCTTATATATTTGCCCTCCCCGGGGCTCCTCGCCAGTCCCCCTCAGCTAGTTCTTCAGCGAGTTCAGCGGCGCCGGGAAGCGTCCACCGCGGTGGGCAAGCACGGTGCCGGCGTTGGGGTTTACCGGCATGATGGGCGCACGGCCAAACAGACCGCCGTACTCGACGCAGTCGCCCACGCCCTTGCCGATGGCAGGAATCACGCGGACGGCCGTGGTCTTGTTGTTGATGACGCCGATGGCCATCTCGTCGGCGATAATGCCGGCGATGGTCTCGACCGGGGTGTCGCCGGGGATGGCGATCATGTCCAGGCCAACGGAGCACACGCAGGTCATGGCCTCGAGCTTCTCGAGCGAAAGCGCACCGGCCTCGACGGCGGCGATCATGCCGGCGTCCTCGGACACGGGGATGAAAGCGCCGGAGAGACCGCCCACGCTGGAGCTGGCCATGACGCCGCCCTTCTTGACGGCATCGTTGAGCATGGCGAGCGCGCAGGTCGTGCCCGGGCCACCGCAGGTGCCCACGCCGATGATCTCGAGGATGCGGGCAACGGAGTCGCCGATGGCAGGCGTGGGAGCCAGCGACAGGTCGACAATGCCCTTCTCGACACCCAGACGATGGGCGGCCTCGCGGCTCATGAGCTCGCCGGCGCGGGTGATCTTAAAGGCGGTCTGCTTAATCTTCTCGGCGACTTCCATCATCGATGCGGAGTCGGGCAGCGTCTCCAGGGCTGCGGCCATAACGCCGGGGCCCGAGACGCCTACGTTGATGACGGCGTCGGCCTCGCCACCGCCGTGGACGGCGCCCGCCATAAACGGGGAGTCCTCGACCATATTGGCAAAGCAGACAAACTTGGAAGCGCCGACGGAGTCCTGGTCGGCCGTGAGCTTAGCGGCGTCGATGATGGTCTGCGCAGCCATGAGTACGGCGTCCATGTTGATGCCGGCACGCAGACTGGCGACGTTGACGCTGGAGCAGACGCGGCTCGTGGTGGCGAGCGCCTGCGGGATGGACTGGATGACGCGGCGGTCGGCGTCGCCGATGCCCTTCTGGACGAGTGCGGAGAAGCCGCCCAGGTAATCGATGCCGAGCGTCTCGGCCGCGCGGTCGAGGGCATGCGCGATGGGGGTGAGGTCCTCATCCTTGCAGCACGCGGCGATCTGCGCCACCGGGGTGACGGAAACGCGCTTGTTGACGATGGGGATACCGTACTCGCGCTCGAGGTTCTCGGCGGTCTCGACCAGATACTCAGCCGTGTGCGTCACGTGGTCGTAGATCTTCGTGCACATGCGGTCGAGGTTCTCGTCACCGCAACCCATGAGCGAAACACCCATGGTGATGGTCCTGATGTCGAGGTTCTGCTCCTCAACCATGCCGCGGGTTTCCGCGATTTCTGCGGGCGTGATCGCCATCCTTGCGCTCCTATCTGCCAAAACGAGCATAGTCTTATCTATTCTAACGTGCCGCACGTGCCAAGTGGCGCATGCGGCACGTTTTGGTGCTCGGTTGTTTCCGTTGTGTTACTGCCCAAAGACCTCTTCGGCGATACGAGCGCTTTCGGCGGCGTCCTTAGCGTAGTAGTCCGCGCCGATCTGCTTGGCGTATTCGGGGGTGAGTACGGCGCCGCCCACGATGATCTTGACGCCCGGCACCTCGGCATGGAGCAACTTGATGGTCTCCTCCATGGCGACGACCGTGGTAGTCATAAGCGCCGAGAGGCCGACGAGCTTAATGTCACGCTCCTGCACGGTCTTGAGTACCTCTTGCGGGTCGACGTCGCGGCCTAGGTCAAAGACGGTGTAGCCGTAGTTATCGAGCAGCATTTTGACGATGTTCTTGCCAATATCGTGGATGTCGCCCTTGACGGTGGCCACGCAGATCTTGCCCTTGTCGGCGATCTCGCCGGCGGGCATCAGGCGCTTGATGGTGTCGAAGCCCACGCGTGCGGCCTCGGCCGAGGCCATGAGCTGCGGCAAGAAGAACTTGCCTTGGTCAAAGAGGACGCCAACCTCGTCGAGGGCGGGGATAAAGTGATTGTTGATGAGGTCCATGGCGTCGTGGTCTGCCAGCAGACGCTCGGTCTCGGCAGCGATCTCGCCTTTGCGGCCCGAGACGACCATGCGACGAATCGGGTCGTCGTTGCCGTCGGTGCCGGCGGTGCCCGCGGCAGGCGCGGCATCACTCGATGCAGCCTGAGCTGCTGCCGGGTTGGCGGCGATCTTGTACGGATCGGTCCAGCCGGCGTAGCGCTCGATGTATCCGGTCGAGCCCTCGTCCTCAACGCTCAGGACGCGATAGCTGTAGACGGTATCCATAAAGCGCTTGGAACCCGGGTTCATGATGGGGGCGTCCAGGCCCGCGCCAAAAGCGGCAGCCAAAAAGACCGAACCCAGCAGCGGGCGAGCGGGCAGGCCAAAGCTGATGTTCGACACGCCGAGCGCGCATTTGACGCCCAGACGCTCCTTGCACAGGGACATGGCGCGCAGGATCTGCTCGGCCTGGCGTTGATTGGTCGAGGCGGTCATGACCAGGCAGTCGATGAGGATGCGGTCCGGTCCGATGCCGTAGCGGGCAGCCTCGGCCACGATGCGCTCGGCGATGGCGAAGCGGGCCTCGGCGGTATCGGGGATGCCGCCTTCGTCGAGCGTAAGGCCGACAACGTTGGTGCCGTAGTGGGCGACCAGCGGAAAGATCTCATCCATGATCTGCTGCTTGCCATTGACCGAGTTGATGATGGGCTTGCCGGCGTAGCGGCGCACGGCGGCCTCGACAGCGGCGGGATCGGTGGAGTCGATCTGCAGCGGCAACAGCGTGGAGCCCTGGAGCTGTTCGGTCGCCTGTTGGATGATCTTGACCTCGTCGATCTCGGGCAGGCCGACGTTGACGTCCAGGATATCGGCGCCCTGTTCCTGCTGGCTGATGCCCTGGCTCACGACGTAGTCCAGGTCGCCGTCGCGCAGGGCCTGCTGCAGGCGCTTTTTGCCGGTGGGGTTGATGCGCTCGCCGATGACGGCGATCTTGTGGCCGTCGCAGGGAAGGTCCACCACGGTCTGGGCGCTTGTGACCGACATGCTGGGCTTGCGGTGGCGCGGGCTGGGCGTGTGGTTGTCGATAAGCGTGCGCAAGGCCGCCATGTGCGCCGGCGTGGTGCCGCAGCAACCGCCCACGACGCTCACGCCGTCGGCGATCATGCCGGCGACGGCCTCGGCGTATTCGGGGGCCTGGATATCAAAGACGGTGTTGCCGTCGTCGTCCACATGGGGGAGTCCTGCATTGGCCTGCACCATAACGGGCTTGTCGGTAACGGTGAGCATACGTGCGGCGAGTCCTCGGAGCTCGGCCGGTCCTTGGCTGCAGTTGATGCCCAAAACGTCGGCACCGATGGCGTCGAGCGTGATGGCGGCCACCTCGGGACTCGTGCCCAGGAAGGTACGGCCGTCTTCCTCAAAGGTCATGGTGGCAAAGACGGGCAGGTCGGAGTTTTCGCGGCAGGCGAGGACGGCCGCCTTGATCTCGGCAAGGTCGGTCATGGTTTCGATAATAAAGAGGTCCACACCCGCATCGACGCCGGCGCGCACTTCCTCGGCAAAGAGGTCATAGGCCTCGTCAAAGCTGAGGGTGCCTAAGGGACGAAGCAGCGCGCCGATGGGGCCGATATCGCCGGCGACGTAGCGGGCGCCGGCCTCGCGGGCGCAGGTGACGGCCGCGGCAAAGACGTCTGCCACGGTGGCGGCACCGTCGAGCTTGTGGGCGTTAGCGCCAAAGGTGTTGGCGGTGATCACGTCACAGCCAGCCTCGACATATTGACGTTGGATATCGGTGATAACCTGGGGCTCCTCAAAGTTGAGCAGCTCGGGCAGGGCGCCCGCCTTCATGCCGGCGGCCTGCAACATGGTGCCCATGCCGCCGTCGAACAGCAGGTGTCCCGTGCCATCGATGGCCGCACGCAGGCGATCGTCCTTAATGCGCAGATCGTCGATCGTGCGTGTCTTGCATGCAGCGCCGTTGCAGCGTGCGGCATTGACGGGCGCTGCCAGCGCGGTACCGTCCAGATCATGAGTGATAAGTATGTTTGAGCTATTCGCCATGTGCATCCATTTCGTCTAGAGCCCACTGAGGAATTTCTATTTGAAGAGATTTGTCGGGCTCGATATCTTCGATTCGCTTGTTGTAGTGGGCAAGAAGCCGTGCGACATTTAATCGAATTAGGCCTCGCTTGTAGAACGATAACTCTTCAATATTGATGCCGATAAACGATTCGAGCGCGATAACCTGTACGCGATTGCCGAGTCCCTCACTTTCGAACAGTCCGTAAGCGAAGGAAACTTTATCGTGGGGGACAACGACGATGGGCCGAATGCCATTTCGAATGTTATCTCGGCATCGATCGGTCAATTTGGCCATTGGCGATACAGTCACATGAAATGCAGCATCATTGATTTGGAAATCGCCAGAACGGTCTGTCTGCTGGTCGGCGGCGTTTGAGTTGTCCTTTCCGATTTCTATGGTTGGAAATAACATCTCTAGTTTTGCACCTACCAGGTGCTGTGCGACGGTACCCGTTGGCTTATCGGACCGTAGGCTTGCTTCGGCTAGGATATCATCGACAATGACAGAAATTGGTTTTTGAAGATCGATTTCGACTTTGATTCTCTGCCGGTTAAAGAAATCGACCTGGATTCGCTCGACGAAGAAATTGGCGATTGCATTCGCAGCTTCAAGACGAGTGTCTTCGCAAGTGTCACTGGGTAGGGTAGAGTTGATAATTGTGGCAAGCTCAAGCGCCATCGGGAGTGTGCCGCGTGAGGTTCTGCCGCCCTCTGATGCGAAGGCACGCGTTTCCCCATGTCTGGCTAAAACTGTTTTGATGCATGCTCCACTTAGGCCTCGTACTTGGCTCCCCTTGTCCGATTGCACATAATCGTCGGTGAGCGGAAAACGGTTTTGCAACAGCTCGCTTATGCCTATGCCAACCGCCATGACGTTACGGTTGACGTTGCCTCGCTTGCTGCGCTTGGATTCGTACCAGAGTTCAATGGCATCCAAGATGTCTTTATCGGGCTCGCTCAAGGAGCAATTGGTCATTTCCATTATTGTCCACTCCGTTCCTTGAAGACATAAGCGCGGGTTTGACTGCATTTTTTATAAGCCAAGTGACAACTGGCACGGCAACTGCATCGCCGAATGCGTAGCGAATCTGAGCATCCGAGAAGCCGCTAAACTGACATGAGTCAGCACCTTGGAGACGGGCATATTCAGTTCCAGTCATCCAGCGAACTTCTATCTTTCCGTTTTCGCATATAACGACTGCCTGTCTTGATGAGCCGCCGCGAGCCGTTCTTAGACATCCGGCAATTTCTTCTTCACGGATTTCCCAGCGCACAACGCCCGATCGCGTGCGACGGTAAGCAGTGCGAACAATTCTTTCTTTGGCATTTAAGAAGCGCTGAAGGCGCTCTGCTTGATGCGGTGCAAGTGAGTCGATAAATGCTTGTACTTGGTTTTTGTTCCACCAACGCTTGTCGTTCTCGGGAATATTTTCAACAACCGTTGCAAGGCCCGTCATGCGAAGTGGACTTGGCTCGTTTAGGTGAGAGACGTGCGTAATGAGTGAAGGGTCGGAGTGAATCCAGGAGACCTTTTCAGGTCGAAGCGAGGAATCGAGTCGGCTGTTGGGAAGAGGGTTTTTTAATCCGACGACAAACATGCGGGGGCGTGACTGGGGAAGCCAGTGCCGTGCATCGATAAAATAAGCGTCGCATGAATAGCCTAAACGATTAAATTCCTGGCAAACGAGTCTAAAGTCATCACTGTTATTAGACGTGGCAAGGCCGATGACATTTTCGAGAACAAGTGCCCTCGGGGCACGATCGCTCATTCCTTCGATGGCCTTAATAAAGCCAAAGAACGCGCTGGACTCTTTGCCAGAGATAAGTCCCTCCCTGTTTCCCGCGAGAGATAAGTTTGTGCAAGGGCTTGACGCCCATGCGATGTCGGCTTGAGGTATTAGGTCGGGGTCGAGTGTGTGGACATCCTGCTCGACTAGATGTTCATCGCCCCAACACTGGCTGTACATGGCGCATTTAGTATGGTCTATGTCATTTGCCCAGATTGTTTTGATTCCGGCTTTTGCCATGCCGGCACGAGCCAAGCCAATGCCTGAAAAAAACTCAAGCGCGGTTAGTTGTGGCGAGAACTGCAGAATGTTGTGCATGTACTGGCTTTCAGATAGTTGTTATTTGGCATCTTATGGTACTTGTTTGTGAGGACATTCGCTTACATACGGATGAGATTCCCTCGATACTGTGCCATCATTGACATTTTATTCAGAATGTGAATAGCAGGTGGTATGGGTGGCGCGGAAGCGGCAGTTCTCGCGCATGAGGCAGATATTGCAGGTGGGGCGGCTTTGGGCGTCGTGGACCTCGCCGTCAAACAGACCGATCACCGCGGTCACGCTTTTGGTGGGCATGAGCAGGCTGGTGGGCGTGACGGTAAGCCCGATGAGCCGCGTGGCGTTGAGCGCGTTGACGATCGAGCGCTGGGCCGAGAGCGGGCAGTCGCCGTAGCCGGGACTAAAGCGCCAGTTGCCGGCGAGCCCATGAACGGCGGCGTCCGTCTTGACCTGCTGGTCCATTTGCTCAACGGCGGCTTCCACGTAAGCGGAGCACGCGGCGTCGAGCACGGCGCCCTCCAGAGGATGTTGGGCTCCCGTGGTGCGCAGGCGACGCTCGGCGTCCATGCCGAGGGTGCATGCCATGAGCGCGGCAAAGCGGGCATCTTTGAGATGTCGATAGATATCGCGACCTCGCAGCTCAACGTTGGTGCCGACCAAGCGAATGCAAGGCTCACTTTGTTCGTCCACGCCCGTGGCATCGACGGCAAACACGCGGCGCACGCCACGGGGCTCAATGTCCAGTTCCAGACGCTCGACCACAAGCTCAATACGTCGTGACAGCTCGGGCTCAATCTGCTGGCCGCCGTAACCCAGATACCGCAGCATCTCGGCACGGTCGACACGGGGATGGTGCGCAGCATCGACACGGTAAAGCGCCGGCGACGCAAGGTCGGCCGGCACTTCGACAGCGGTTGTATCGATGTGCGGTTTTTCCATTACCCCAGGCGCTCCATAATGGTCGCGGCGATCGCAGGACGGTTCATAGTGTACAGGTGCAGGCCGTCGGCGCCGTGCTCCTTGAGGTCGCAAAGCTGGCGGGCGGCATAATCTACACCGGCTGCCTGCAGGCTCTCGGGGTCGTTCTCGTACTTGGCGAGAATCTTGATGACGGGGGAGGGCAGCGACGCGCCGCACATAAAGACCATGCGGCTAATCTGCGACTTGCCCATAAACGGCATGATGCCCGCGGTGATGGGCACCGTGATGCCCGCTTTATCGGCAAGCTCGCGGAAGCGGTAGAAGCACTCATTATCAAAGAAGAGTTGCGTCACAAAGAAGCTTGCGCCGGCGTCCTGCTTTTGCTTGAGGTGTTCGACCGAGAGGTTGAGGTCCTCACAGGCGATGTGACCTTCGGGGTAGGCTGCGGCGCCCACACAAAAGCCGGCGTCGACGAGCTCGGGGATGAGGTCGCGGGCGTAGGCGTAGTCGGAGGCGGGCTTGTCGTCCTCGGTCGCGCCAGCGGGAAGATCACCACGCAGGGCCAGGATGTTTTCCACGCCGGCGGTGCGATACTCGTCGATCTTGGCGGCGATATCGGCGTGCGACCGGCCCACGCAGGTAAGGTGTGCCACCGAGGGTGTATCGAATTCGCTCGTAATCATATGCGCGATGGGGGCGGTGGTGGCGCCGTTGCCCGAGCCGCCAGCCGAGCAGGTGACCGAGACAAAGCTCGGCGAAAGCTTGCACAGATTGCCTGCCACCTCGCGAGCCGTGTCGAGGGTAAGCTCGCCCTTGGGCGGGAACATCTCAAACGAAACGGGTGCGGTGCCCTGGGATGCTGCCTGCTTAAAAACCTCGTCGACGCGCATATCGTGCTCCTCTAGATACGTAATAGTGTGATGTGTTGTAAGGATTCTACAGCACCACTGTGTCACGGTGGAGTTTCACTCGCTATTTGGGGATACCAATCGAAAATGCTTTGCTATCGGCATTTCCTATAACAGGGCGGTCAATCTAGGATGGGGCTATAAAGACTGGTATCTGATGTGAAATACCAGTTAATAGAGCCCCATCCCAAATTGACTACCCTTAAACCATGGGGAAAGGTCTGCAATTTATACAGTTGATTGGCTGTTGAGGGTGGCAACGCCGCCGCGATGCGGTAACCTCATTGATTGGTTTCGCGACAGCAACATAACGGTAATGTTGCGGAAACACGGCGAGTCTAAGCTATGACTCGTTCGTTAGTAATCAACACCGCTTCTCACGCGGTGCCGATACGAAGGGAGTTCCGTATGGCCGAACTTACTGACCGCTTCGGGACCATGGTGTTCTCTGAGGAAGTCATGAAGGACTACCTCCCCAAGGACATTTGGAAGCGCCTTGCTGCAACCCTCGAGGGCGGTGAGCCGCTCGACCTGGATGTGGCCAACGCCGTTGCCCATGCCATGAAGGTCTGGGCCATCTCCAAGGGTGCGACGCACTATGCGCACTGGTTCCAGCCGCTTTCGGGCATTACTTCCGAGAAGCACGACAGCTTCCTGGAGCCCAACCACGACGGCACCGCCATTACCAAGTTTACGGGCAAGAACCTCATCCAGGGCGAGCCCGATGCCTCGAGCTTCCCCAACGGCGGCCTGCGTGCTACCTTCGAGGCCCGTGGCTACACCGCTTGGGACCCCACTAGCCCCGCCTTTATCAAGGACGACGTCCTGTGCATCCCCACGGCTTTCTGCTCCTACACGGGCGAGGCCCTGGACAAGAAGACCCCGCTGCTGCGCTCCATGACCGCGCTCTCGCGTGAGTCTAAGCGCGTTTTGGCGCTGTTTGGCAAGACCCCCAAGAAGGTCGTTCCTTCCGTGGGCGACGAGCAGGAGTACTTCCTGATCAAGAAGGACGCCTACCGCAAGCGCAAGGACCTGGTCATTACCGGCCGCACCCTCTTTGGCGCCGCTCCCTGCAAGGGCCAGGAGCTCGAGGAGCACTACTTTGGCGCTATCCGCCCCACCGTCTCGGCCTATATGAAGGATCTGGACGATGAGCTGTGGGCGCTTGGCATTCCCGCCAAGACCAAGCACAACGAGGTTGCTCCCTGCCAGCATGAGCTCGCACCGGTCTATGGCGAGGTCAACGAGGCCATCGACCAGAACCTGGTCATGATGGAGAAGATGAAGCTCATCGCCTCCCGCCACGACTTGGTCTGCCTGCTGCACGAGAAGCCCTTCGAGGGCATCAACGGTTCGGGCAAGCACAACAACTACTCGCTTTGTACCGACACAGGGGAAAATCTGCTGCGACCGGGCAAAAATCCCGAGAGCAATCTGCTGTTTTTGCTGATGCTGTGCGCCTTTATCCGCGGAGTGGACCTGTATGCGGATCTGCTGCGGATGTCGGCTGCCTGTGCAGGAAACGACCACCGTCTGGGTGGAGGCGAAGCACCGCCGCCGATCATCTCCATTTTCCTGGGAAATCATCTGACGGCTATCCTCAACCACATTGCACAGGGGAGCGACCCGGCAAAGGTCAACCCCGAGGAGATGGACATTGGAGTGGACGAGATCCCCAATGTCACCCGCGATGAAACCGACCGCAACCGCACCTCGCCGTTTGCCTTTACCGGAAACAAGTTTGAGTTCAGAATGGTCGGCTCCTCCCAGTCGTTGGCATATTCGGAGGTGGTGCTCAACACCATTTTGGCGGATTCCTTCGAACAATTTGCCAATCAGCTGGAGCCGCTGGAGGGGGAAGCGGTCTGGCAGCAGGTACAGTGTATCATCCGCGATACGATGCGCAGCCACGGCAGGGTCATCTACAACGGGAACAACTATTCCGAGCAGTGGGTCATGGAGGCACAGCGCCGGGGACTGCCGATTTTGCGCACCTCGGTGGAGGCATTTGCAACTTTGACCGAGCAGAAGAACATCGAACTGTTTGACCATCACCACATTTTTTCTCCGAAGGAAACCGCTGCCCGCTATGAGATTCAGCTGGAAAATTACATCCATGTTTTGCAGATTGAAGCGTCCACCATGCTGGAGATTGCCAAACGGCAGATCATTCCGAGTGTGATTGGATATTCCGGCAAGCTGGCAGAAAGTCTGCACCGTCTGGAGCAGTGCGGACTGCATCCACAGCGGTTGGAGAATCACCTGCGGATGGTGAGCGATTCGACCGAGAGTGTGATGGCATTGACCGAGGAACTGGAAACAGCGCTGGAACAGGCACAGGCACAGCCGCAGCTGTATCAGTGTGCGCAGCAGATGTCCCGACAGGTTCGTCAGGCAATGGAAAAGCTGCGGGAAAAATGCGACGCACTGGAGATGGTGGTGGACCGCCGCGACTGGCCGATGCCCACCTACACCGATCTGCTGCACCGCATTTAATGGAAAACCATGTAACAGAGCAAGAAAAAAGGGAGCCATTTGGCTCCCTTTTTTTGGTCCTGATAGGAAGAGAAAGCTTTTCCCAACAAGCGGGTGGTTAATCCTCGTCGGTGGTAAAATCTTCCATCTCTTTAATTTTATTGTTATAGGTGATGCGGGTCAGCAGCAGGCTGACGAAGAAGGAGAAAACTTCGGCAATCGGAAATGCCAGCCAAACCTGATTGAGGGTGCTGATGCGGGAAATGATCCATGCGCAGGGCAGCAGGATGACCAACTGACGAAGCACCGAGATGAGCAGCGAGTTTTTGCCTTCGCCGATGGCTTGGAAAAAGTTGGAGAAGGCGATGCCCAAACCGGCAGCCGGAAAGCACAGGCTGATGGTGCGCAGAGCGGAGATGCCGATGTCCATCATATCTGCGCTGGCGTTGAACATCATCAGCAGGTATCTTGCACCGAACTGGAAAATCAGCAGACCGACCAGCATGATGCCAAAGGCAATGGCGCAGGTGAGCTGAAGGGTGTGCATCAGACGCTTTTTGTTGCGTGCGCCGTAGTTAAAGCCCATGATGGGCAGTGCGCCCGCACCCAGACCGAAGACCGGCATAAAGACAAACGACTGGAGCTTAAAATAGACACCCAGAACGGCGACCGCTGCCTGCGAAAAGACGATGAGGATGTTGTTGAGCGCCATAATCATGACAGAGCCAATCGACTGCATGATGATGGAAGGAAAGCCGACCTGGAAGATGTCGCGCACGATGGCGCCGGAAAAGTGAAAGCCTTTGAAGGTGATGTGTACCGCGTGCTCCTTGCGCACCATGACATAGACGGCGTACAGCATTGCCAGAATCTGACCGGCAACGGTGGCAATCGCTGCACCGGTGACACCCATGGCAGGCAGACCGAACCAACCAAAGATAAAGATGGGGTCAAGGATGATGTTGGTGATGGCGCCAATCAGCTGGAAGACCATCGGGTAGAACATATTTCCGGTTGCCTGAAGGGTTTTCTCCAGATTGATTTGGATAAAGCTGCCGAAGGAGAAGATGGTGACGATGGAGGTGTAATCGACGCCCATCTGGATGACGGTGGAGTCACTGGTGAAGGCAGAGAAGAACATCCGGCAGAAGAACAGTCCGAACAGTAAGAAGAGCAGCGATTCTGCCAGAGAGATCAGTACGCCGTGGGTAGCGGCAGCACTGGCTTCCTGTTCGCGGCGTTCACCCAGACGGCGGGCAATCAGAGAGTTTAAGCCGACGCCGGTGCCGACGCTGACAGCAATCATCAGGTTCTGTACCGGAAAGGCAAGGGAAACAGCGGTCAGCGCGTGTTCACCGATCTGTGCGACATAGATGCTGTCCACAATGTTGTACAGCGCCTGAATCAGCATGGAGAACATGGCAGGCAGGGACATCGAAAGCAGCAGCTTGCCAATCGGTTCGGTGCCCATCTTGTTGTGGTGGTGTTTTGGGGTAGAATTGTCT
>OLQB01001381.1_pt1 | contig 17337 bp, 16 predicted proteins | sample 1672681 | NCBI WGS metagenome assembly OLQB01 (sample SAMEA3136713, study PRJEB25190) | human gut metagenome | reverse complement strand
TTATAATACCATAATGGATATTTACTGTATACACTATATCACATTCCGCGGAAAACGGGAGAACAAAATGAAAAAATTCAGACTTTTTCCTCTAATTTTGCTGCTGTGCATGGCTTTCACCCTGCTGGCTCCCTGCGCGTTCGCAGTAGACGATCCGGATATCGGTGCGCAGCGCGCCGTGATCGCCGACCTTGACTCCGGACGCATACTCTATTCCAAGAATATGGACGAGAAGGCATCCCCCGCGAGCCTGACGAAAATCATGACCGTGCTGCTCGCGGTGGAGGCGCTTGAAAACGGCAGCCACACCGCGGATGAGCTTGTCACCGCGCAGGCCGACTGCCGCGCGGGCATGGACGAGACCAGCAGCACCGCCAACATCCAGCCCGGCGAGCAGATGCGGTATATCGACCTGCTGTACTGTGCGATGCTCGCAAGCGCGAATGAGGCCTGCAACATCATCGCCGCCTGTGTTGACGGCAGCGTTTCGGCCTTTGTGGAGCACATGAACCAGCGCGCGGCGGAGCTTGGCTGCGTGAACACGCATTTTGCCAACACCAACGGCTTGACCGACGCCCAGCACTACACCACCGCTTACGACCTCTATCTGCTGACCCGCGAGGCCGTCAAGCACCAGACATTCATGGACATCTGCAACACCAAGACCTATCAGGTGCCCGCCACGAACTCCAGCGCGGAGCGCAATCTCGCAAACTCCAACGCTCTGATCTGCGGCGACAGCATATACGGCAGCGAGTATCTCTACCAGTACGCCGCCGGCGTCAAGACCGGCTACACCCGCGACGCGGGCTACTGCCTGATATCCACCGCCGAGAAGGACGGCGTGCACGTCATGGCAGTCATCATGGGCTGCAGCGGCCCGCTGCTCGACGGAACTGAGAAGTATTATAACTTCATAAACTCCATAACAGCCTATGACTGGGCTTTCGGCAACTTCTCGTATCAGACCGCGGTCAGCTCCGAGAAGAGCGTGATGAGTGTCAACGTCAGCATGGCCGAGGACAGCGGAAGCGTCATGCTCCGGCCGCAGAACGACGTGGAACTGCTGCTGCCGAACGACACCGATCTTGAAGCGGTAGAGCTGCGGACGAGCGTATACGAGGACAAGCTCGTCGCCCCGATCGACGCGGGGACGGTGCTCGGCGAGGCAGAGATAGTCATCGACGGCGTGAGCTACGGCACAGTGAAGCTCGTCAACAGCTCCCCCGTCAGCATGGCCAAGGGCGAATACCTCAAGTCTCGCCTCAACGAGACCTTCGGCAAGACATGGGTGAAAGTTCTGATAATCGTCATCGTGCTGTTTGCCGTGGGCTACATCAGCCTCGTCATGCGCTACCGCCGCCTGCGGCAGAAGCATCTGCGCGAGCGCAGGCTCGCCGAGCAGCGCCGCCGCGCGGAGCGCGAGCAGTATTACCGCGAGCACGGCTACCCCGTGGATCACGAGCCGACGCAGCGCTTCTCCTCCCCCGACGCAAACGGCGCGCCCCGTTCCGGACGGCGCAGGGGTAAATAAAACTTAACAGAAATATTATTTTAACGCCAATGTTACCGCATTGGCGTTAATTTCTTAACGCCAGCTTAACATCCTATATGCTATAATATTATTGCGTTATTATTGCAACTGGGGGGCATGTCTGAAAAATGAGGTTTTTAAAAAAATATTTCCCCATGTCGGCCAAGGGCTGGCTGATATATTTTGTGGCGATGGGGCTTGCCTCGGCGCTGTGTGCGCTGCTTCAGAAGGTCAGCACGTCAGACGTCCATGTGCCGATGATATTCGTGCTGATGGTGCTGATAATCGCGCTGATGACCGACGGATATTTCTACGGCTTCCTCGCCGCCGTCACAAGCGTTATCGCCGTCAACTGGGCTTTTACATATCCGTACGCGGAGCTGAACTTCACGATCTACGGCTACCCGCTGACCTTCGTGACCATGCTCGCGGTCGGCTTCGCGGTGTCTACGCTGGCCGCCCGTGTCAAGGAGCAGAACCGCATCAAATTCGAGGCCGAGCAGGAAAAAATGCGCGCCAACCTTCTCCGCGCGATATCGCACGACCTGCGCACCCCGCTCACCTCTATAAGCGGCGCGATATCCGCCGTGCTCGACAGCGGCGACTCGCTGAGCAACGCCCAGCTGCTGGAGCTTCTGTCCGACGCGAGGAAGGACGCCGACTGGCTGTACCGCATGGTCGAGAAACTGCTGTCCATCACGCGCATCAGCGGCGACAAGCCGGGCGCTATAAAGAAGGAGGACGAGGTGCTCGAAGAGGTCCTGAGCGAAGTGGTCGTCAAGTTCAAGAAAAAGAATCCGGACATCACCGTGTCGGTCACGGTGCCGGACGACCTGTTCTTCGTCCCGATGGATGCGATGCTCGTCGAGCAGCTTCTGATGAACCTGATGGACAACGCCGTGCAGCACGGCGGGGGAACCAGCCGCATCACCATCAGCACGGCAAAGAAAGACAATTTCGCCGAGATATCTGTTCGTGACAACGGACACGGCATTCCGCCGAGTGAGCTTGACCACCTGTTTGACGGCTCGCTTCAGCTGGGCGGCGACAAGATAGACAAGACAAGAAACATGGGCATCGGCCTGATGGTCTGCAAAACGATCGCCGTGGCGCACGGGGGGAAGATCTGGGCGCAGAACCTGCCGGACGGCGGCGCGGAATTTATATTTTCTTTACAGTTAGGAGAAGAAAAGAATGAATATTAAAGATAAAGTATTAGTAGTAGAAGATGAAAAGGGTATCTCCGGCTTCATACGCGCGATCCTGACTGCAAACGGCTATGACGTCATTCTGGCGCATACCGGCGCCGAAGCGTTCTCCATGATAAGCTCGCACTGCCCTGACCTGATAGTCCTCGACCTCGGTCTGCCCGACATGGACGGCATGAACATCATAAGCGCCGTCCGCCAGTGGACGCAGATCCCGATAGTCGTCGTCTCCGCGCGCACCTACGAGCGCGACAAGGTGGAGGCGCTGGACAAGGGAGCGGATGACTACATAACCAAGCCATTCGGCGCGGCGGAGCTACTCGCGCGTATCCGCGTCGCCATCCGGCACACCCGCTCCGGCCTTGCGAACGAGAGTCTCGCCAGCTCCGGCAAATTCGTCGCCGGCGGGCTTACCATCGACTATGACAAGCATCAGGTGCTGATCCGGGGCGAAAACGCCAAGCTGACGGTGAACGAATACAAGATCGTGGCCCTGCTGGGCAAATATGCCGGCAAGGTGCTGACCTATGACTTCATCATCCGGGAGCTGTGGGGTCCCAAGGCCAAGGCCGACAACCAGATCCTGCGGGTGAACATGGCCAATATCCGCCGCAAGATCGAGGAGACGCCCGGCCAGCCCCAGTACATCTTCACCGAGGTGGGCGTGGGCTACCGCATGCGGGAAGGCGACTGACTTTTTTGAAACACTCAAATACCGGTGGGGGGTTCCCTGCCGGTATTTGTATTTAACGGTTGTTTTTTTGATTTGTATCCGTTTTGTAACTACTTCTTTGTGCATCGTGCTGTATAATAAGAGATATTCTGAAACATAAAAGGAGGAGCCCGCCATGGGAAACGCACCTGATCTGGACTGGGGGAAGCTATTCAAGGCTGTATGGAGATATGTTCTGCTGCTTGTGGGCGCATGGCTGGCCCTGCGCTATTGCAGCTATCACGACAGTGTCATGGGCATGTTCTTCGTGGCCTGCGTGGTGGTGATCATCTGCACCGCCATGATCATCCACCGGCTGAACCGGCTGCAAAAGACCATGGAGGAAAAAAGTAACCGCGCTCCGTTTATTTTTTAACAGGTTTCGTAGCAATTGTGTATCAAAATTGTAAAATAGGACTATCTTTTTCCAAACGTATATGGTACAATCAGAATATCCCGAATGTACGCAGTACAACACTGTGCCGAAAAAGGTAGGTCTTATCTTATGGAACACAACGCGATCCTGGACAGCCGGCTGTCCCTGAGCAGCAACATTCCCCTGTACGCCCAGCTGGTGGGCATCATCAAGCGGGAGATCTCCTCCGGCGCACTGAAGATCGGGGACCTGCTGCCGTCGGAGGCGGAGCTGTGCCGGGCGCTGGATATCAGCCGAAACACCGCCCGCCAGGCCATCGGCGAGCTGGAGGACGAGGGCCTGGTGGTCCGCAAGCGGGGCAAGGGCACCTTCGTGGCCGACCCCAACAGCAACCGCCGGGGCGTGCGCTACTCCTTCACCACGGAGGTCTCCTCCCTGGGCAAGACGCCGTCGTCCACCCTGGTGGATTTCGGCGTGGTGATCCCCACCCGGGCCATCTGCCAGCGGATGGACCTGCAGGAGGGCACCCACGTCTATTGCTTCACCCGCATCCGCAATGTGGACGGGGAGCCGCTGATCCTGGAAACCTCCTACTATCCCCAGTACATCTATCCCAATCTCACCCGGGAGATGGTCCAGACCCACAGCTTCTACAGTCTGCTGTACCATGTGGGCATCACACCGTTTTCTGCGGAGGATTCCTATGAATCCGTGATCCTGGATGCCCCCCGGGCCAGCCTTCTGGGTGTGGAGCCCGGCAGCTGTGCCTTTTACCACCAACGCCGCACCCGCACCGAGGATGGCCGCATTTATGAGTACACCCGCAGCTATATCCGCGGCGACCGGGTCCGTCTGGACGTACACATGCAGAAAAGCGGCATGAGCTTCAGCCGCCGCGGGCTGGATGCGCTTGCAGCGGCTGCACAGGTAGGAAAGATCGATGCCGTCCTGACGAAAGACCTCTCGCGCCTCGGCCGCCACAAAACGCAGACAGCGCTGTTCATCGACTACCTGCGGGATCATCAGGTTCGCGTGATCTCTGTAACCGAAGGAATTGACACCTTCCGCGAGGAGGATGATCTGATCCTTGGCGTTCGCGGCCTGATGAATGACTATTACGCGAAGGATATCGGCAAAAAGATTCGCGCAGGCTATCGGCAGAAACAAAAAGACGGTCTTGTCATCCGGCCGCCCTTCGGATACTGGAAGGACAAAAATACGAACCGGATTTTCATTCAGCCGGAAGCCGCAGAAACGGTACGCCGCATCTATGCGCTGTATTTGCAGGGCTGCGGACAAAAGGAAATTGCCCGCAGGCTCAATGCGCTGAACTGCAAAACGCCCGCGCAGCTTTGGACGGAGCAGATCGGTCATGACGCCCGGAGGGTGCACAAAACCGGAGATGGGAAGTTCCTCTGGACGTATGCCAGCGTAAAAAACATTCTGACCGAGGAAGCCTACACCGGCGTCCTGATCAATCATCGCAGAGAATACCGGAACGGAAAAGCGCAGCCAATCTCCACGGGTGACTGGCTGCGCCATGAAAATTTTTATCCGGAGATCATCGAAAAAACCACATGGCTTCTGGTACAGGAGCGGTTAAAGCAGCAGGCGCGTCCCGCAGCCGGAAACCGCGCAAAGCACCGCTATGCCGGCTTGCTGTCCTGTCGGGACTGCGGCGACGGCTTCATCCCCATGATCCGTTACTGGAACGGAAGCCAGCGCATAGAGTACGTCTGCCGTGGGTATCACAGAAATGGAAAAGGTCATTGCAGTTCGCATCGAATCCATGAGGAGGTTTTGGATCAAGCCGTCTGGAATTATGCAGAAGAACTGCGGAAGCGATACGCAGCTGAGCTCAAAAAGGTCACACAATTACAAAAGCAGTGGGCATTGAGGAGACCATCCCTCGATGCCCACTGTTTGGCTTTGCAGAAGGAAATTCTGAAATTGGAGCAGGAGATCGACGAATTGGTGATGGAAAAGTTAAAAAACAGTGAATGTCTAACCTGCCAACCAGACAGCATTTGAACCCAAGGTGCTGTCACCCTCCAACTGTGTGTAAGATTTTGAATTTCTCAAAAAGTTCACTATACGAACAAAATTCAGACATATCTATCAGATGTGTCTGAATTTTGTTCGTGGTACGCCCGAGGGGACTTGAACCCCTACCCTCGCGGAATGGAACCTAAATCCATCGTGTCTGCCAATTCCACCACGGGCGCGGATATGAGCGGCAGCGAAATCTGTCGCTATTTTATTGCCCTCTGATTTTTACACGGTGAGGAAACCGAGGCGGAGCGTGACGCTTAATCCGCAGTTATAAAAACAGGCAAGCCTGCTTTTACCGGAGAATGTCCGCGGCAAGGATGGCGCAAAAACCTTTCACCAAGGTGACATCACCTAAATCCATCGTGTCTGCCAATTCCACCACGGGCGCGGATTGCGTTGCGGCAGTCAGAACGGCTCTGACTGCCGTATATTTTATCATATCTGCGTTTTGCTTGTCAATCGTGCAGATTGCGGCTGGCGGCGTAGGCGGCGCGCAGGGACTGCTCATATTGGCTGTCGTTGACGAGCAGGAGTGCGCAGGCGCCGCATTTTTGCAGCAGATGGACCGGCGCGCCGCTCGTTTCGACCGCGCGGAGCAGCTCCGGCACAGCAGCGGTCGAGCGGCAGAGTGCGGCCAGAACGCTCAAATTTTCGCGCAGCGTGCACGCCTGCGGGCGAAGCGCCTGCGCGGCCTGCTCCCGCAGACGGTGCAGCCGTTCGGAGCCGGGCTCCATCGGCACAAGCGCCGTGAGCTCGCCGCACACGCTCTGCATGGAAAACGGCGAAAGCCGCGCCTGCTCCAGAACATCGGCCAGCTTTGTCTCCGCGTCCGGCTCCTGCGGGCAGCTCAGGCGCAGCATGGCAAGCTTCCTGCGGCCCGCGAAGCAGATCTGCCCGCCGTCCGGCTCTACCTGCGGGCGAACGAGCGTGCCGGGCTTCTCGGGCTCGAACGCATTGCAGATGCGCAGCGGGATCTGCGCCTGCCGGACCGGCGCGACCGCGTCCTCATGCAGGATCTGCATCCCGACGCGCGAGAGCGTCTGCAATTCCTCATAGCGCAGCTGGCCGACCGGCGCGGGGTTCTGGATCAGCCGGGGATCTGCCGCAAGCACGCCTGCCACGTCCGTCCAGTTTTCGTACAGATCCGCGTGCAGCGCGGCTGCGGCCAGCGCGCCCGTCACGTCGGAGCCTCCGCGCGGGAGCGTATGGACCGCGCCGTCCGGCAGCGCGCCGTAAAAGCCCGGCGTGACGATCTTCCGCCCGTCGGCAAGCGAGCCGAGCGCGGCATAGGACGCAGCCTGCCGGACGCGTCCCGCAGCGTCAAACAGCAGCCAGTCTTTCGCGTCGACAAATTCAAAGCCGAGCAGATCAGCCATCAGCCGCGCGGACAGATATTCGCCCCGAGAGACGATCCAGTCCTGCGGCGTGTCGCGGCGCATGGCGGCATAGATCGCGTCAAGCTCGGCCTCGATGGGCAGCGTCAGGCAGCAGCCGTCGCGGATCTCGCGGTAGCGGTCGGCGATCCTGCGCCATAGATCCCAGCAGCTCACGCCGTATTGCAGATGCGCGTGGCAGAGATAGAGAAGATCCGTGATCTTGTGGTCGGCGGCGTGCCGCCTGCCTGCCGCCGACACGACGACGACGCGGCGCGCGGGGTCTGCAAGCACAATCTCGCGCACGCGGGAAAAGCCCGCGCTGTCACACAGCGACGAGCCGCCGAATTTTGTGACCTTCAGCATAAACCTCCCTCCTTCCGGGAATGATGGTCCCACGCCATCTTATGCTGTCCTGTCGAATTCTGTCCGGTGCCCGAGCATGAAAAATTTCAGAAATTCCGGGCAATTTCCGCTTTACTTTTCTGCATTTGTATGCTATTCTTAACAGGTAGCGCCATGCGCTGCGACCCATTTCCCAGTTTCGGGACACCGCCCGCTCTGACGCGGGTATTCTGCCTGCCCGATACTTGGATTCCGGGAATATTTTGAAAGGTGGAAACACAACTATGATGCGCAAAGAAGAAAAGACTGCCATTATCGAGCAGTACGCAACCCATGCCGGCGATACCGGTTCTCCCGAGGTCCAGATTGCTGTCCTCACCGCCCGGATCAACACCCTGACCGAGCATCTGCGTGAGCACAAGCAGGACAACCATTCCCGCCGCGGCCTTCTGATGATGGTCGGCAAGCGCAGAAGCCTTCTCGACTACCTCGCCAAGAAGGACATCAACCGCTATCGTGCAATCGTTGCAAAGCTCGGCCTGCGTAAGTAAGTCATAGGAAAAGGGCGGTCGGGCGACCGCCCTTTTTTATAAATCCAACTACTATTATACTGCGCGTGGGTTCCATTTAGCAGTTGAAAGTAGCGTCTGTGCCCGGACGCCAGTTTCAAGTGCTAAACCTCCCACGCGCGCAAAAAACGAAGGAGGTTCTTTCATGATCACCCACAAGCAGTATCCGAATCACCACATTTTTGAAACCGAGATCGGCGGCCGTACCTTTACGGTCGAGACCGGCAAGGTCGCAGAGCTCTGCAATGCAGAGGCCATCTGCCGCTACGGCGATACCGTCGTACTCGTCACGGCTGTCGCCTCTCCCCTGCCCAAGGCTGGCATCGACTATTTCCCGCTGACCATCGAGGTTGAAGAGCGTATGTACGCTGTCGGCCGTATCCCCGGCTCGTTCAACCGCCGCGAGGGCAAGCCCTCCGACCGCGGCGTGCTGATCTCCCGTCTGATCGACCGCCCGATGCGCCCCCTGTTCGACGAGGAACTCCGCAACGACGTCGTTCTGACCAACACCATCCTCGCGCAGGACTACGATAACCCTGTCGAGATCGTCGCCTCCATCGGCTCTTCTCTCGTCATCGCCTACTCCGACATTCCCTGGAACGGCCCGACCGCGACCACCAATGTCTGCTATCTGGACGGCAAGTATATCGTCAACCCCTCGCAGGATGAGCGCAACGCCTGCCAGTGCTTCGTGACCATCGCCTCGACCCACGAAAAGGTCGTCATGATCGAGACGGAGGCCAACGAGGTCAAGGAAGACATCCTCATGGAGTGCATCAAGCTGGCCCATGAGACGAACGTCAAGGTCGTGGAGTTCATCAACACCATCGTTGACGCCATCGGCAAGCCGAAGTTCACGTTTGAAAAGGCTGCCGTCAACCACGATATGCTCGACGATCTGTGCGAGTACGGTCTGGACAAGATCGCCTACGCGCTCGACACCGACGACAAGAATGTACGTGAGGCCCGTCTGACCGAGGCTGTCGTCGACTTCAAGGAGAAGTTCGGCGAGAAGTATGCAGAAGACTGGGATGTCCAGATCGACGTGTGCCTGTACAAGATGCAGAAGAAGATCGTCAAGAAGTGGCTGCTCGAGGGCAAGCGCGTCGACGGCCGCACACCGGACGAAATTCGCCCGCTGGCTGCCGAGGTCGGCGTTCTGCCGCGCGTCCACGGCTCCGGCCTGTTCACCCGCGGCCAGACGCAGGTTCTGTCCGTCTGCACGCTGAACACCCTTTCTGCCGCGCAGAAGCTCGACACTATCTATGACGAGACCGAGCGCCGCTATATCCACCACTATAATATGCCGCAGTGGTCCACCGGCGAAGCCCGTGCGAGCCGCTCCACCTCCCGCCGCGAGATCGGCCACGGCGCGCTGGCCGAAAAGGCCCTGCTGCCTGTGATCCCGTCCGTTGACGAGTTCCCGTATGCCATCCGCGTCGTCTCCGAGGTCGTTTCCTCCAACGGCTCCACGTCTCAGGCCTCCATCTGCGGCTCCACGCTGGCTCTGATGGACGCAGGCGTGCCCATCAAGCGTCCCGTCGCCGGTATTTCCTGCGGCCTCATCTCCGACAAGGAGACGGGCACGTGGAGAACCTTCACCGACATTCAGGGCGTTGAGGACTTCCACGGCGAGATGGACTTCAAGGTTGCCGGTACGACCGAGGGCGTCACCGCCATCCAGATGGACCTCAAGAACGACGGCCTGACCATGGAGATCATCGCCGACGCGCTCGAGCGCTGCCGCAAGGCCCGCCTTGAGATCCTGAACGAGATCATGATCCCCTGCATCGCCAAGCCGCGCGACCATGTTTCCGAGTATGCACCCAAGATGCTCACCATGAAGATCGACGTGGACAAGATCCGCGAGGTCATCGGCAAGGGCGGCTCCATGATCCAGAAGATCGTGGCCGAGTCCGGCGCACAGGTCGACATCGACGACGACGGCACCATCCACATCGCGTCTCCCGACGCCGCCTCCTGCGACGCCGCCAAGAAGATGATCGACGATATCTGCTTCGTGCCTGAGGTCGGCAAGCTGTACTACGGCAAGGTGGTCCGCATCCTGCCCATCGGCGCGTTTGTCGAGCTGGCTCCCGGCAAGGACGGCATGATCCACATCTCCAAGCTGGAGAACCGCCGCGTCGAGAAGGTCGAGGATGTGCTCAACATCGGCGATATGACCTGGGTCAAGGTCACCGAGATCGATGAAAAGGGCCGCGTCAACCTCTCCCGCAAGGACGCGCTCAAGGAACTCGCCGCCGCTGCGGACAAGAAATAAGCAAGCCTAAAAATCCCCGCCTCTCCAACCGGAGAGACGGGGATTTCTGCACACTAAGACGTGCTGCCTAACGGCTTCCGCAGCTACCGGCACGCCGCGCCGCCCCATTCAACGGCGGTGAAGCCGGTGCGGGCCGGTGCTTCGAGCGTCTGCGGCGCGATCTCGACCGGAGCAGACAGCGGCTTGAAGGCCATAAAGACGCGAATGAGCGTGTCCGGCTCGGGCGTGATGGTGAGGCGTGCGCTTTTGGTATAGGCCTCGTGCTGGAACGCGATCAGGTTATAGGCGTTCTCCTGCATCAGCGGCAGCCAGTAGATGATAAACTCATTGGCCTCCGCGCGGTTCAGGCCGAGCCTGGCCAGCGCGTCCTCCAGAAACTCCGCCGTGCCGCTTCCCGGCACGCAGAAGCCGGATGTGAAATCATATTCCGTTTCCGATATGCCTTCCCAGTATAAATACCGGTAGGTCTGGCCGTTTTTGTCCGTCAGCGTCCCGTCGGGTCTTGCCGAGACAGTCCAGCCGTCTGCGTAGGCCGGATACGTGCACGTCAGCTCTCCGTCATAGTCCAGCTGAACCGTTATCTCCGTTTCCGTCTGCGGATACAGATACGCGACCGGCTTGGCGTCGCAGACCTCGTCCTGTTCCTCCTCCGGATAGAGATAGATGACTGGCTTTGCAGAATACTGCGCATTCTCATCCTCCCGCTCGTCGCGCGGCGCACAGGCGGTCAGACTGAGCGTCAGCGCAAGGGGCAGCAAAAAAGCAAGCAGCTTCTTCATGTTGGTTCCTCCTGTATGCATAAATTAGGTTCTATGTATACAGACAGGAAATGAAGCAACTGGTTGCATAGGTTTATATTATTTATTGTTTTTTCCGGCCATCAGCCGCGCAAGCGTCGCGCGGACCACAGGCAGGCAGTCCTCCGGCCTCTCCAGCTCCAGAACGGCCTGCTCAAACGGGCACAGGCCCGTCCCCTGCCGGTTCAGGAGCTTTTCGGTCTTCGTCTCACAGGCGCAGTCCACGCCGTTCGCAATCAGAAAGTCCGCCGCTGCGGCGCTCATCGTCTCAGCATAGACGCACGATGCGCCGCCCAGAATATAGATCGCGGCGGCAGCCTTGCCGACGATGGTATCGCAGACGAGCGCGCCCTTCAAAAGCTCCGGCTGCGCGTCGAATACCCGCAGTGCCGGGCCGACGCCCCGGCCAAAGTCCTTATAGACGGTCACGCCGCCTTTTTGTACAACGAGCGTATACGCGCCGTTTTCAAACAGCGCGGACAAAATTTCCGTGTTCATTTCGGACGCATCTCCTTCGGCAGTTCTTTTTCGATCCGGATCATGACCAGCGACAGCAGCAGCGCCAGCACCATCACGCCCACGGCGATCAGATAATACGGCTGGTTGGCAATGTCGGCAATGGAATAGCCGCCCGTACCGTCGGAGACGGCGTAGCCGATCACCAACAGCACCAGTGCGGCGGCGAAGCAGAGGTTCCGGATCGTGCCGAGCAGCTTGTCCCGGCCAAGCAGGAAGCCGTAAAACGCCTCCGGCGCGTCAAACTGCGCCCCCGCCTTCCACGGCGTAAACAGGCGGCAGAAAAAATCCTTCACAGGGAAGCCCCCTTTTTCCTTGATAGAGCAAGTATAGCAGGCTTTTGCGAAAAAAGCAACGCACCGGGCACTTGATGCGCCGCCGGGCGTTGACTTTTTTGCGCAGGACTCGTATACTTTTGGAAAACAGGCATTTCAGGAGAAGCGGATCATGATCTACACGGTTACGACGAATCCCAATATTGATTATTATATGGACCTGCGTGCGCCGCTGCGCGTCGGCGGCATCAATCGCTCCGGCCGCGAGCTGCTTGCGCCAGGCGGGAAGGGGATCAACGTCTCGCTGATGCTGCAGACGCTTGGCAAGCCGTCGTGCGTGCTGGGCTATCTCGCCGGGCCGACGGGGCGGCTCCTCGAAGCGCTCATGAAAGACACCGGCTGCGATTGCCATTGGTTCTGGCTGCAAAGCGGCCAGACGCGCATCAACACCAAGATCAACACCAGCCCCGAAACGGCCTTCAATGCCTCCGGCCCCGCGCTTGGGCAGGCCGACATTGACGCGCTGTGCGCGTTCCTGCGCGGACTGAACCCGGACGATCAGCTCGTCGTCAGCGGCAATCTGCAAAAAAGCCCTCCGGGCGCGTTCTCCGCACTCCTTTCCGCCGCGCAGGAGGCGGGCGTCAGCGCCGTCGTGGATACAAGCGGCGCAGCGCTTCGCGAGGCGCTTGCATTCCGTCCTCTGCTCATCAAGCCCAACGGCGAGGAGCTGTGCGAGCTGTTTGGCAAGCAGGCAAGCACGCCGGAGGCGCTGCTTGCCCTTGCGCAGCGGGCGCAGACACTGGGCGCGCGGAACGTGCTGGTGTCCATGGGCGCGGACGGCGCGCTGCTGTTGGCGGAAACTGGGCGCGTTTACCGGGCACGGCTCCGCAGCACGCAGCCGGTTATTTCCACCGTCGGCGCGGGCGACAGCGTGACGGCTGGCTTCCTCGCAGGACTGCTGGACACGGAAGACTATGCCTTGGCTCTCCGCCTCGGCACCGCCTGCGGCAGTGCGACAGCCTACAGCGCGTGTTTGGCAAGCCGGGATATGATCGAGGCTGTACTGCCGGCGGTCGAAATTACGACTCTGTAAAAACTTCGGAAAGGAAGAGAACCATGCAGGCAATTCAGGAACTGCTCTCCAACCGCGTGCTGCTCAGCGGCCTCATTGGCTGGGGCGCGGCACAGGTTTTGAAGACGATCATTTACGCGCTCATGCACCATACGCTGGACCTGACGCGCATTTTCGGCGACGGCGGTATGCCGAGCGGCCATTCGGCCACGGTCTGCGCCGTGGCGACCTCGGCGGGAATTATCTACGGGCTGGACTCGTTCCCATTCGCCATCAGCGTAATTGTCGCGATCATCGTCATGCACGACGCAATGGGAGTCCGGCTCGAAACCGGCAAGCAGGCAAAGCTCCTGAACGAGTTCATCGACCTGTTTGCCAAGCTGGAGCAGCCGCTGTCCGATCAGGAAAAGCTCAAGGAGCTGGTCGGCCACACGCCGCTGCAGGTCTGCATGGGCGGCCTGCTCGGCATTCTGACCGGCGTTCTGTGCAACCTCGGCGGATAAGCGAAGCCGCCTCCCCCAGCACTTCATCCTGTAAATTATAATTTCACCCCGGAAAGGAGCACCCCATGGCACAACTTGGACTCGGTACGCGCTGCGTACAGGCGGGCTACAGCCCGAAAAACGGCGAACCCCGCCAGATCCCCATCATCCAGAGCACCACGTTCAAATACGAGAGCAGCGCCGAAATGGGCCGGCTGTTCGATCTGGAGGCCAGCGGCTATTTCTATTCCCGCCTGCAAAACCCGACGAACGACGCCGTCGCGGCGCGTATCGCCGCGCTTGAGGGCGGCACAGCCGCCATGCTGACAGCCTCCGGGCAGGCCGCCATCTTCTTCGCCGTGTTCAATATCGTCGGTGCGGGCGACCATCTGGTCAGTTCGTCGAGCATTTACGGCGGCAGCTTCAACCTCTTCGCCGTCACCATGAAGCGCATGGGCGTTGAGGTCACGTTCGTCGACCCCGACTGCTCCGCTGAGGAACTGGACGCCGCCTTCCGCCCCAACACAAAGGCCATGTACGGCGAGACGGTCGCAAACCCGGCGCTGACCGTTCTGGATATCGAAAAATTCGCGGCTGCCGCGCACCGGCACGGCGTGCCCCTGATCGTGGACAACACGTTCGCCACGCCCATCAACTGCCGTCCGTTTGAGTGGGGCGCGGATATCGTCGTGCACTCGACGACCAAGTATATGGACGGGCACGCAGGCGCCATCGGCGGTGCGATCGTCGACTCCGGGAGCTTCGACTGGACGAAACACCCGGACAAATACCCCGGCCTATGCACGCCCGACGAGAGCTATCATGGCGTGACATATACCGAGCGCTTCGGCCTTGCGGGTGCGTATATCACAAAGGCGACCGTCCAGCTCATGCGCGATCTCGGCGCGATCCAGTCCCCGCAGAGCGCGTATTATCTGAATCTCGGCCTCGAAAGCCTGCACGTGCGCATGAAACGGCACTGCAAAAACGCGCAGCGGGTCGCGGAGTTTTTACAGCAGCATGAAAACGTCTCGTGGGTGCAGTACTGCGGCCTGCCGGGCGACAAATATTATGAATTGGGGCAGAAATACCTGCCGCACGGCTCCTGCGGCGTCGTGAGCTTCGGCGTAAAGGGCGGACGGGCCGCAGCCGAGGCCGTCATGGGACGGCTCAAAATTGCGTCCATCGAGACACACGTGGCCGATTCCCACACCTGCTGCCTGCATCCGGCGTCGACGACGCACCGGCAGATGAACGCCGAGGAGCTGCTGGCCGCAGGCGTCCGCGAGGATCAGATCCGCTATTCCTGCGGCCTGGAGGACGCGGAGGATCTGATCGCCGATCTCGATCAGGCGCTGCAATAATCTCAGAAAGGAACCCACGCCATGCCCATTATGATCCCGAACGGTCTGCCGGCGGCGAAAACGCTGGCGGACGAGAATATTTTCGTCATGAACGAGACGCGGGCCGTCACGCAGGACATCCGCCCGCTGCAAATTCTCGTTCTGAATCTCATGCCCACCAAAATCGCCACAGAGACGCAGCTGTCGCGGCTGCTCGGCAACACGCCGCTGCAGGTGGAGCTGGAGCTGATCCACACGGACAGCCACGAATCCAAAAACACGTCCCGCGAGCATCTGCTGAAATTCTATCAGACGTTCGAGGACGTGCGCGACCGCTGGTTCGACGGGCTGATCATCACCGGCGCACCCGTGGAGCAGATGCCGTTTGAGCAGGTCGAATACTGGCCGGAGCTGTGCCGCATCATGGAATGGAGCCGGACGCACGTGCACAGCACGTTCCACATCTGCTGGGGCGCGCAGGCGGGGCTTTATTATCACTACGGCATCGGGAAGACCGATCTGCCCGAAAAGCTCTTCGGCGTCTATCCGCATGTGGTCGAGCGGCGCTCGTCCATGCTCATGCGCGGATTCGACGATGTGTTCATGGTGCCCCACTCACGGCACACGAGCGTCCGCCGCGAGGATATCGAGCGCTGCGGCAAGCTGAAAATCCTCGCCTCGTCCGAGCAGGCCGGGGTCTACGCCATGGCGACCGAGGGCGGCCGGCAGATCTTCATCACCGGTCACTCGGAATACGACGCGCGGACGCTGGAGTCGGAATATCTGCGCGATAAAAACGCCGGACTTCCCATCCATGTGCCGGAGAATTATTACCCGGACGACGATGACACGAAGCCGCCCATGGTCACATGGCGCAGTCACGCAAACCTCCTGTACCAGAACTGGCTCAACTACTTCGTCTACCAGACCACGCCGTACGACCTCTCGGCCATCCGGCCCGTATAAGCACCAAAAAAGCGGCAAAGGCTCCCCCCTTGAACAAAGGGGAGAACCTTTGCGCCTGTCTGCTGCTTCGTCACGCCCGGTTAAAGCTTAAAAATCTGGTGCCCTGGAAGGTGAGGCTTCCCCGGTCGCCCTCGACGAGATAGCCGTAGTCGCGGTCGGGGATGCTGAGCTCCATCCGGTCGCCGCTTTCGACCTGGAACGTCGCGTAGTACCACGTGGACGAATGGCTCATGTGGCTGTTCGCGTCGTGGTGGCGCGTGACCTCCATCCGCTTGGAGACAACCGTGGCCTGCACGGTCAGGCGCGGGGACTTATTATTCTTGTGCCACTGGCCGACATTGCGCACAAGCGTCGCAATGATCACGCCCAGAATCAGCACAAACATCACCGTGAACAGCACGGGAAACACCGAATCAAAAAAGCCGAAGCCGATCATGGAGAAATCCTCTCTTTCTGTTTTTGTCTATAGTATCAGACGCAGACTCGCCGCGCAAGTTCCCCAGCCCGAAAAAGAAAAAACTTGTGCAGATAGCTGGGTGTACGTAAGACAGTATTGCGCCGAGATTGACGAAGCGGCACGAAATCGCATGGAGCTGATCGTGCGGTCACTGGTAGAGCAAAACGGCGTGACCGAGCAACTGAAAGCCGAAAACCAAATGGAATGGGTGCGGCAGATGAACGCTTGCAAGGCACAGGCAGAGGAAGTTGTGAAAGCGGAATTGATTTATGATTGAGCGAGGAAGTCCGGGCAGAAAACTGTTCGGACTTTTCTCATATAGTCCAAAGTTGCGGTAGAATTGTTCACAAGTTTTATGGTATAATTTGAATACGAAATTGAGCAACAAATCGGAACTTGAGGAAGGAGATGATTGTATGAAAAAGTTTATAGCATTGCTTTTAGTATTGGTCTGTGTGCTTGGCTTGGTCGGTTGTAGCAGCAAGTTGGTAGAAGGATCAGAAAAGACCTATTCTGGAACTGTTACCGATAGGGCTATGAGTGTTGTAAATGAGGGAGATAGGCAAGGGCGTTCATACATCATAATTTCTACTGGTGATGAAGATATTTGCTTTTGGCTTACAAAGGATTGTGAAACCAATGCAAAGATTGGGGATGAAGTAATTATCGAAAGTGCAATAGAAGAACAGACGGACTTGCTTATTGCAACAAGTATTACAGTTGAGTAAATCCCAGTTTGTCGAACTGATAAAATCCCTTTAGGAACGAAAGGGCGCACTTCTATACTCACCTATCGGGAGTATGTGCGTCCTGCGGAACTTCATTCTCCGTCAGCAGAAGAAAACTGCTTGACCGAGAATGTTTTCGACACTTCGTTCCGTCAAGGTGGCTACACCCCCTTGCGCCGCTAATGCGGCTATCCCCTGTGGACTTGCCGTCCGCAAACAGCATAAAATGCTGTTCGCCGCCAGCAAGTTTG
>OLQB01001375.1_pt1 | contig 17374 bp, 8 predicted proteins | sample 1672681 | NCBI WGS metagenome assembly OLQB01 (sample SAMEA3136713, study PRJEB25190) | human gut metagenome | reverse complement strand
GCATCAATCCGCCCACACAAATTACGGGCGCTTTCAAGCTGCTGGATAAGGCCTCCGTGCCGAGAGGCACAGGCGCAATCATCTGCCTTCGGGAGACATTAAGCGCAATAGACAGCAGCACATATATCGTCCCTGTGTGGATGATCTGATTTCATTCCTTAAAAGCAAATATTCTAACGCAGCCGCTTGGTTTCAACGAGAAGCCAGGCGGTTTTTTCTATTGGGGGTGATTTTATTCGTTCTTATCGGCAAATATTTTTCTAAGCGCTGAGAAAGATTCTATTCCGGCACGATTATATACGAAATGTGCAGTCCTCGTTTGAGAACTGCACATTTTTTAATGCCAGTATTGTAAAAAGCGCTTAGGCAATTTGCTGCTGCCCCCAGCGAATCCGCATCCGGCCGTCCGCATCTGCTTCGCGGCTGAGAAGCTGCGCCTGCAAATTGTAATCGACTCCGAATTTTTTGTAGACCTCGTCCAGATCCGCGTCTGCACCTTTCATAAACAGATTGATTCGTTCCTTTGCCAACACCATTTGCAGCAGGTTGGCCTCGATACTGTCCTCATAGGTCAGAAAGTAGATGTCCTTCCATTCGGTCGAGGTATAGCGAACGAATCGCATATAGAACTGGCTCATCTGCGCATTGTTATAATGCAGCTCCGGAATGATGATCTTATTCACAAACTCAAAGTTGACAGAGCTTGGAAGGCTCTGCTGTGTGCAAAGCAGAATTCCGTTTTTGCTCTCCCTGAGCGTTTTTCGCAGCGCACGCCGTTTGGCAAAGCTCGTCGTCGCGCCTGTTACCAGAAACAAGGGGCGGTCCGGCATGGCTTTTCGTATCGCATCCGCATAAGCGTTCAGAATTACCGCGTGGCGCACACCGACCGCGACGATCTCCTGATCCCATCGTGCAATCATTTCGGTGGTTTTTCTCAGCTTTCCGGGCAGGTCACCCACATACTCCATCAATGTATTGGGAGCGGCGCTGATCCGAAGCAGGAGCGTAATTTGCTGAATCAGCCGCATCATCGCGTCTTTTCTGGAATTTCCCGTCGTCGCAAAATAGTTTGCCCGCAACTGATTGAATTCTTCGATTGCCTTTTTGCATACATTTCGCTCCGCCTCGGTAAACGGAATCGGAACCTGATGGAGCCGCCGGATCTCCCGTCCAACGATCTCCCTGAAGGAACGGGTGATAACCGTTTTGTCCAGAATATCGCGCAGCACCTCCGCATTGTAAATATCCTGCGTCCACTGCCCGACGCCGAACACTGTGATTTTCTCTGGCAGGTGAGATGCAGAGAACAGTGCATATCCCTTTCGGTACGCTGGAATTGGTGCGCCATAATACGGATTGCTCTTTGTCGTCATATCGCCGTCTCGTTCGGTGCTGTATATGTAAGGCACCCATGAAATCATATTGAACGAGTTGTTGTAAAGCAGCTCCAGCTGCGGTGCAAATTCCACAATATTGTTCCGCGTACTTGTTCCCGTCGTAAGCAGCTTTGCCCGGCATCGGCGGAAACAGGACAACACTGCCTTTGTACGGGCGCTTGACGGGTTTGTGATCTCATCGCTTTCATCCAGCACAAGGTTTGCTTTATGCCCGTGTATCCGCATCCAGCGTTTGATTTGCCGTTTGTATTTTACAAGTGCATTTGTTGTGATTAGAACAAAGTCGCCCCGATGAATCCGTTCTAGATCGCGCAGCTGCTCTACAAATACATACGGCAAGTCGTAGTTGGTAAGTACGCCGTCCCAGTTGTTGCGAATCGAGATCGCTGATGATACGACCCAAGTGCAATACAGATGCTGCCGCTGCATTCGATATCGTCCGACTGCAATTCCAGCCAGCGTTTTTCCGCTGCCCTGTTCCCACTGTAACAGGGCATACTGTTTCTGCAATACCAAATTCAGATCACGGCGCTGATTCTCGTTCAAACAGATCAGCTCACAATTCTCCTGATCCCAAAGCTGAAAATCCTCCAGCCATACTGCAATGTCCGTGTCCTGCTGCATCTCTGAAAACTTCTGGCTCTGATTCAAATATGCTTTATGCTTTCTTCGGATCAGACGCGCATACTCTGGCATCAGATCTGTGCTGCCGGATATTACCGCCCGATAGATTGGCAAGACCGTTCGCTGGTTCTCACGCATTCGCCGCCGCGCCGCTGCGCTATAAGACTTATATGCAAAACAGCCGTCACGCTTTACCAATCGGATCACATCTTCGTCTGGCCGCGCATTCTGTTTTTTCAGCACTCTGCGCAGATACGCCAGCACCTTGGCTTCAGTCAATCGCTTCTGACACCATTCCTTATAATCCATATTGCTCGGCTGCGTTTCCGTATAAAAGCGGCGCACATATTCCATGCAGCTTGCGTAAGAATCCCGTATCCGCGGATGCGCCTTGATCTGATAGAGCATTTTCTGAACCTGATATAAGAATTGCTCAGACGTATTTCGCCGCTGCGCAAGCTCTCGCAGGATCTTCGCACGGTTCTCCTTCAGCAGTTCCTGCGCCGGTTGGATCATTTCGCTGTAGATCTGCAGCGCCTGTTCTGCAGAGAATCCATCAGATAGATCCATACTTTCCACTTGATAACGATGTGCATCCGGCATGGTCTGACTGCGTTTCTGCCAGAATTGCAGCTTGACCGGAAATTGTGCGACACCCATATCCCGGAAAGCATTTTCTGGCAGAACAGCTTGCCCAAGGAAATTGAACATGCTCTCCATCCTTGTGATCATTGCGCCATCAGAAAACGTATCGCCTAAAAATGACGCTGGTACAATGATTGCAAGAATACCAAGCGGCTTGAGAAGTTCTGCAGCCTTGATACAGTAGTAAAATTGTGAAATGTAGTTTTCTCCTTCTTTTACCCACCAGCGCAGATTATATGGTGGATTACCAAGGATATAATCAAACTGCACGCCCGGCGTATAGCGGCGGATATCCTTATTTTCCAGATGTGCCTGTGGGAACAGAAACGACGCCACCTTATAGGCGTCTATATCCAGTTCACACCCGTAAGCATTGCGTTCATTCGGAAGAAAGTTAAAAAATGTCCCCATCCCACAGGTCAGATCCGCGACCAGATCGTCCTGCCCGATGTGCAGACAATCCACAACGAATTGACACAGACGCGCAGGCGTAAACACCTGCCCATTTTCTGCTTCTTTTTTTGCTTCGCTGTATGCCGCATAGCTGTTATAATCGCTGCGCCGCAGCCCATGCAAGCCGCCTCGTCCAGTATATGCCTGAAAGACGTCGGCTTTGGATACGTCATATGTCGCGCAGGCATCATTATCGATCAGATACAGCAGCTTTTCATTGATTTGCTTGCGCGCGGACTGTGGAATCGGTTCTGTTGGTAAAGGATATTTCATATTCCGCACCTCACGAATATGCAGCGCTCAAGTAGATGTCAATAAACTGTTCTGCCAATTCGCTGCTCGCGAACCGGATATCCATTCTTCCGTTTTTGAACAGACGAATCTGCCGAAGCTTACTGTATCCATGGAAGTCTGTACAGGCTTGCCTTACATCCCGATAAGAGAAAAAATCAGAAAGTACGGCAGGCACCATTGTATAGCTTCCGGTTTCAAAATGGACGACACCCCACAAAACATTCTTTGCGCGGTCAGTCATACTCCAGCGCGGCGGTGTCCAATCTGCGTCACAGCTGCAGAAGTGACAATAAAAATGAATGATATCCTTTTGCTGAACATACTGCGGTTCGTTTTTGTATGTGTTCCATACTGCGCTGCAGCAGCGCTGCTGTATTTCCCAGAACGCTCTTTCCTGAAAACTGCGTCCACCAAGCTGAATGAAGATCTGATCCAGCACGTCGGTGTATCGCAGCGCAAGCTCACGCATGGCTTTATGGTATGCAGCCTCTGCTTCTTCTGCTTTTTCCCGTTCAAAGATACCTTTGCTGCTGTTAGATGGCAGTAATCGCTCTGTGATGCTTTGCGCGGAGAGATCGACACTATATGTACGTGCAAAATATGATGTCAATCTGTTGATGAAATGTTCATGTAAACGTTCCAGTTCATCCCGAAAGCAGGCCGTCTTCAGATTGCAGTCGTTTCCCAGATAGTATGTATATGCTTGCTCACCATCCAGAATCATTTTCTGCTGTGAGATGCAGTCTGTCCATGTAAAATCCAATTCTCTCAGCGCCTCCCGTGCTGCATCATAGGCGCGCTGCTGGCGTTCGCAAAAGGCCCTGTCGGCTCCTGAAATGCGTGTATCTGCCTTGATTTTGACCTGATTGATTTTTTCTACTAAATTCATGTTTGTACCCCTTTCTGAAATAAAAAAGACCGGCAGCGCATTCTGTTGCGCGCTGTCAGTCTACTCACATGATATCCTTGTTCACTGCTGCAATTCCTTTCCTTACTGGAAAGCAAACTGCGTGCCCTAAATTGGGGGCGTATTCTGTCATTGCTTCATCCTTTCTGCCATTGGCTATATTATCTATATAAAAATGCCAGCAACACCTTCGCCCGGATAAGGGCGAAGCAAATTGCTGGCATAACATACAAACCTGATTCTCGTGCGCAATGCGAAAAATCGCGTTGTCATTCAGACGGGCGCAAAACTCAATTACATCTGTATGGTAGCATGATATCCGGTGGCTGTCAATATTCATCCTGCATGGGTAGGAAGTATGAACTTGGTCAACGGGAACGATTCCACGAAAAATGCTGTGGCTTTAGCAGGGGAGTGGGAAACCGCCAGCCTCGCGTCTGTTTGCAATAAAGGCCCACAGCAAAATAGTCGGATGTTATAGATTATTTGAATCATCAGTACACCAACCCGTATTTAACTTTGATCCTGTCCAGCTTTTCCAGCATCGGCTCCGCGCCGAGCCAGAGGAAGACGAACGTGGCAACCGCGCGCACCAGATCGACCGGGATGCCGGTGATGTAATAACTCATGATGATCTTCCAGTTGATCGTATTCGACCACATAAGCGCTGACGCAGGATTCATAATGCCGCCGAATACCACGGTCGAGGCAATCACGCCGAAGATACACAGACTGAGCTTCGACCGCCGCAGAACACCCTTGCGGTACAAAATTCCCGCCAGCCAGCCGATGATACCCATCGCGAACATCTGCCACGGCGTCCAAGGCCCTTGGGAGAACAGCATATTCGAGACAAGCATAGTCATCACGCCGACAAGAAAACCCGTTTCTCCGCCGAAGGCCACGCCCGCCAGAATCGTCATTGCCACGACCGGCTTGAACTCCGGCAGCATGAAGAACGCGGCGCGGCCTGCGACGTTCAAAGCAACCAGAACTGCTATCAGCACCAATTCGCGTGCCTGCGGCTTTCTGCCCTCGAAAATGAGGAAGAACGGCAGCATACATTCCAGCAAAATGAGCAGCGAAATGAAGTAATATTTTCGCCCTGCGAAGTAGTATACGCCGACAAACAGCGTCAGAGGAATCAAAAGCAGGATGAGCAGCGTGGCAGTCACGGTACGCTTTTGGAGCTTCCGCTTTTCAAGCGGTGTCTGCACCAGATAATCCGGCCTGTCGGCCTTGCGGCTGATGGAGAGCGCGAAGACGAGCAGGGAGAGAAGCAAAATTCCGTAGAGCTTCAGCTGGTCGCCCGCAAGGTTTGTCAGCCCGCCTGTGTCCACGAGCTTTGTCAAATCCGTTACGCCAATGGCCTGCACGATCAGCACCAGCGACGCGATACCTGACACGGCGGCAAGTATCTTTCGCCAGACCGGGAGTTTTTTCATCGCCTGTGCTTCCTTTTCCGGCGCGGGTGGGATGCGCTGGTACTCCGGTAAGGGTGGTTCCGGCTGGGCTGTGCCGCCGCAGGCGGTGATGACATCTTCCGGTGTAACGGCTTCGGGCAGGATGTCGCGCGCAATTCGGTTCGCGGCGGTGGTGTAGAAGCTGTTGCCCGAGAAAAACGTTTGCGGTTCGGCTTCGGTGACGATGTTACCATCAAAGAACAGGGCGCAGCGGTCGGCGTATTTCGCGCAGAACTCGATGTCGTGGCTGACCATTAAAATTGCTACACCGGACGCTTGGAGTGTGCGGAGAATCTGTCCGAACGTCTGCTTGAACTCCGCGTCCAGGCCCTTCGTCGGCTCGTCCAGGAGCAGAATATCGGGGTTCAGGAGCAGGATTTTCGCCAGCGCCGCGCGCTGCTGCTCGCCGCCGGAGAGGTCGTAGGGGTGACGGTCTAAAAGCTCCGCCAGCTTGCAAAGGGAAACGACTTGTGCAAGGCGCTCGGATTTACGTTCGGATTTTGGAAGAATCTCCAGCAGATCCTCGCGGACAGTAGATTTGACGAACAATGCCTGTGGATTCTGCGGCAGCATCCCGACAGTGCCGCAGATATTTAGCTCGCCGCGATACGCCTTTTTTAGTCCGGCGAGGAGCTTCATGCTGGTGGTCTTGCCCGTGCCGTTGCCGCCGAGCAGCGCCAGAAATTCGCCCTTGTGCAGCTCCAGCGACAAGCCCTTGACCACATCGGGCAGGTCTTTGTCGTATTTGAACCAGAGCTCCTGCGCCGAGACAACGGATTCACCGTTCGGCGCGTTTTTATTTTCTTCTGGGATAGGTCTTAATTCATGCGTTTTTGCATAGTCGAGCAGCCAGTTTCGGCCGTCGCAGACGGAGATGGGGCAAGCCGCCGTAGAATCCGTGGCCGCCCAAATGCGCATGGCGGCGGGCATGGCGAGGAACATCGCGTTTCCACTGCTTTTCAGCTCCGCACCCACTTCTGCCGGTATGCCGGTGCAAAGGAGCTTGCCGTCGTCCATCACGGCGACGCGCGATGCAAAGCCAAAGGCTTCTTCCAAGCGGTGTTCGGTCAGGAGGATGGTCGTACCAAGCTCGCGGTTGATTTTGCCGAGGGTGGCAAGAAAATCCGATGCGGCGATGGGGCCAAGCTGGCTTGTCGGCTCGTCGAGGATCAGGACTTTTGGCTGGAGCACCATGACGGACGCCAGATTCAAAAGCTGCTTTTGCCCGCCGGACAGCTCCGTGACGGACTTATAGAACCACGTCTGAATGCCGAAAAACGATGCCATCTCCGCGACGCGGCGGCGAATCGTCGGCGTATCGTAGCCGAGGGATTCCAGCCCGAACGCCAGTTCGTGCCAGACCTTATCCGTGACGATCTGATTCTCCGGGCTTTGCTGCACAAAGCCAATCTTCTCGGCCTGTTCGCGCTGGGACAGCACGTCGAGGTTTCTGCCGTCAAAAAGGATTTCACCGTTTCTGCGTCCATGCGGCGCGAGGACAGTTTTCAGCTGCCGCAGAAGCGTACTTTTGCCGCAGCCCGAGGGGCCGCAAAGCACCAGAAACTCGCCCGGCTGGACGGACAGCGACAGGTCGGAGATTGCGTTCTTTTCCTGTTCAGGATACGCAAAGCTCAGGTGCTTGATTGTAAAGACTTCCACTGTCTGTCCTCCTTTCGGTCGAGAATCACCGGTGTCAGCACCAGCGCGAGATAGACGAGCATAAAGCTCACGGTCATAGGTGTGAACACAACGCTTTTTGTTGTAGGATAGTAGCGGAAATAGGTGCCGCCCGCCATCCAGCCGGAGATGAGGTATACGCCGCAGAAGATCAGCCATGCAAGCGCGGTTTTGTCGCGGTCATCAAAGCGATAGATCGAAAACGCCGTGCGTCCAGGCAGACCGTAGCCGCGCGAACGCATGGAATCCGCTGTTTCGATTGCATTTTCCAAGCTCCATGTGACCATGATGGAGAAGATTTTGACGGCGTTTCCGACGCGGCGGAACACACTGCCGTTTTTCGTGTCTCTGCCGATACACGACTGCGCTTCCGAAACCGTCTGCATCTGTGCCTTGAATTTTGGGATAAAACGCAAGGCCATGGAGAGAACGAGGGACAGCGCCGGAATGACGCGCCCGAACAGATAGACGAACTTATCCGAGGTCATGACCTCGTTATAGCTGGAAAACCAGAGCACGACCGACGCAAGCATGACAGCCGCAGCTACACCGTAGAGCATGGATTCCAGCGTCAGCGGGTTGCCGGAGGGCAGATACGTCAGAATCGTTGCGCCCTCATGGTTAAAGGCCGGATTGACGAGCGCGGCAAGCGCCGCCATGGGAAGTAATCCCATGACGGCAAACCGCACCGTTTTCCGGCCTTTCAAGGTAATGTCATACGCCAATGCGCCGGTCAGGGAGATCGCCAGATAGACCGGGTGCATCAGGCACATAGAGAACAGCAGCACCAGCGCGAAATACAGAAAATTGATGATGGGATGATAGCCGGAAAAGGCGTCTCTGTTTCTCATTCCGTACTCCCTGTCGCATACCCGCCGCCGATGTCCTTGCCCAGCTCGCAGGTGTATTCCCATTCCACGACATCGCCGTTTTGAAGCTGATAGCGGCTGCATCCGTAATTCGGAAACCAGTCGTTGACCTTGTACATCCAGCCGGACACCTCGCCGCAGTCAAACTCATAGAGGTTTCCAATGCCCTCGATGTAGGCCGAGTTATAGATCGGCGTCATGGAAAATTCCATGTGGATCTTGTTGTCGCGGCAGACCTGCTGGAGTACGTCAAAGACGCTCTGCCCCTGCTTGAAGCTGACCTCCACGGGCTTTAGCAGCCAGCCGTCCTCCGGCACAAGCTCCACCTTTTCCTTGTCGCACAGATCCATATGGTCCAGAATCGACGCGCAGGAAATAGAGATCGTGCAGGTGTATTCCGTATCGCCGACCGTCACGTTCTGCGGCTCGACCGGCTGCGGCTTGCCCTCCGGGACGGGGTCGGTCAGGTATTCATCCTGCCCTTCCTTCCGCTCGGGTTTCCCATAGCCGTTTCCCGCCGCGCATCCGCAAAGGAGCAGGAGCGCCAGAAAAAGCGCGGTCAGTCTGTAAAACTGCTTCATTGCATCACATCCGTCATGTCATAGAGTGTGGTCTTGCCTGTTTCGGCGCGGTGGATCGCGGCCAGCGCATAGAATGCCTGCTCGGTCGCCATGCCGTCGTCGCCGCCGCTGCCGTCCAAAACATGTACAAACGCACCGCTTTCCTGTGCAAAGCGCAGAAGCGCATCTTCCACGGTAACGCCGTTCTTCACGAAGCGCTCGTCGTCCAGCGGCACACCAAGCTCCGTCAGCGCCACGATCACCTGTGCGACCGATTCGCTGTTGCTCGATCCCCACGAAACATAGCCGCCGTCCGGCTCCTGCAAGGAGGAAAGGACGGCAAGGCCGCGTTCCACCGCTGCTTCAACCTCCGGCTGTTCGCGGTATTTGGCAAGCGCCTGCAGCGTCATTGCCGTAATGTCCACGTCCGCCTCGCCGCCCGTCAGCGTCCAGCCACCGTCCGGCAGCTCCCGTGTAAGCAGTTCGTCCACATACATCTGCCGTGTTGCCTGCACGGCAGCATTCGGGTTTTCGGGAATTTCATAGTTTCCGCTGTCCAGTGCCAGCAGCGCAAAGATTGTGCCGTTGATGCCCTGTTTTGTGACCTGTTCAAAGTCCGCAAGCGGGCGCAGCAGGTTGAATCCAGCCACGCTGGCAGGATCTTTTCCAATGGCGGTCAGCGCCAGCACCGTGCGGGAATATTCGGTGTACTTCCGCTCACTGAGGACTCCGTTTTTCTCTCGAACAGCTGCTTCTACATTGTTATAATAAGTATCAAAGTATTTCTGCGGAACCTTTATGCCGGAGCGCGCCAGTCCGAAAATCAGCCAGTCTCCGCCAATGGAACCCACCCCCGGCTCGGCTACCTGCGCTTGCAGGTAGCCGGCCGTTTTTTCAAGCTGCGTTTCCGGTTTCCCGCAGGCGGTCAGGGAGAGCAGCAGGGAAAGCAGGAGCAGGATGCAGAGCAGTCTGGAACCGATTCGTTTCATATGCTGCATCTCCCATCATCCAAGGACTGCGGCAGCCGCGCAGAGCGGCTTGCTGTTGCCGTCAATATAGAATACGCGGATCTTTGCGCTGTCTGGCAGCGTCACACTGCCGCTGACAGTCCAAACCTCCAGCTTTGTCATCTTGCCGCTATCGTCGTAGCAGGCAATCAGAACCTTGTGCCCCTCCGGGATCTTGCCGTCAATGGAAAGCGTATTTACAGCCGGGCGGAAGCTCCATGTAAGATCGTCCGCAAGCGCGCCGGTATCGGTCGTATCGCCCACACGAATCTGCAGCGTCGTTGATATTGCTGGGATCTCATTACCGACAGTCATAGCTTCGCCGTTTGGCAGGTTACGATACATGGTTTGATTCCGGCCAAATACCAACGAGATTTCCGTTATGTCATCTGTCAGCGGCTCCGTCGGCGCGGATACCATTTCGGTCACATCTCGCGTCGAACCATCGGAAAGCGTTGCCGTTACGACCATGCCGGTTTTGTCAAAGGTTTCACCGGTTGTGTACTTCGTCTTTTGGGGCATCGTTGTGACCTCAATCTTCTCAATGCTTCTGCCGAAGGCCATCAGAAAAGCAGAATCATTCTTGAAGTAAATCGTGCCGTCGTTGTCCGCGATTGGGCTGCAGATTGCATACTGTGCTTGGCTTTTGACTGGCGTAAACAGTGCATATGCTGTCCGGTACGTCTCATCATTAAAGGTTTCCGATGTCAGATAATTTGCTTCGTTCTGACCCTTTTTATCGCGCAGGATACGGAGCTTACCCGGCGTATAGTTGTCAAAGAAATAAACATAAACGTATCCGGACTCCTGCTCATAGGCTGTCGTCAGCATACCGCTCGTCTGCGGATAGCCCTGTGTCGGCACACTATACGCAATTTCCAAGTTTTCCAGGTCGATGACCGTGATGTTATGGCCGGAATATGCCGTAAACTGACCTGTGCCACTGACACCAATATAGGCGCGGCCATTGTAGACGACCGGCGTGGAGGTGCTCATGGCCGTTTCATCTTTGATTCCATTCTTTAATTCCATTCCGTCACAGGCGGTGATCGTCTTGCCTTGTACTTTTATACGGTAAAAGCCTCCGCCTTTCGATGTAAAATAGTATGCATCGGTGTCTTTGTCATAACAGATCGTACTGCGGATATCGCCGTCAAAGCCACTTCGGGAGTCCAGCACTTTGCCGGTCAGCGGGTCAAGCAGATAGAGGTACGAGCAGGCTGTCTTGCCATCGTCTGTTCCGACCATAACGAAATCATCGCAAGCATAGGCACCAGCCCAATAGAAGCCTCCGTTCTGCACCATTCGCCATGTAGCAGCTTTTTCCTCGGCTTGATTTTCCGGATCTTCATCCGTCAAACTGACACAAACAAAACTACCGTCTTTGTCTTCTCCGTTCCAAAAGCCGGTATAGGCGTAACCGTTCAATATCGTGATTGGGCAGTTCGGCTGACCACCCAGCGGATCGGTGTACAGCCACAGGGATTCCAGCGTTTTGGCGCTGAACGCCTGGATACGTCCATTGGACAGTCCCACCAGCAGAATGCCATCATAATATGTTGGCCCGTTGATAGCGAAACTGGATTTTCCGGCCATCTGGCCCGTTGCTTCCACCACACCAGTGGCTTTATTCACACGATAGATGTGTTCACCGGCATAAACAATTAGGCAGTCGTCCACAAGAATAGGACTGCTGACTGCATCGGAGGAATACCCATCGCCCAGTTTTACAGCCCAATACAGCATACCGTCCGCAGCGCTGATTGGTGTCTTTGCGCTTGTAACGCCGTTGTTGCTGTCCGTGCCGCGGAAGTTTGCCCATTCTGCGTTAAAATCAACAACATTGGGGTTTGCGTCCGCCTTTTGCAGCGTAATCGGCACTGCAGAAGGATCCGTATATTCTTCTTCGCCAAAGCGCAGAACGGTCTGACCGCTTTCATTTACGATTTGCAGCGTACCTGCCTGTGCAGCATATCCGTACAGCGAAATACTGCAATAGTAAGTGAAGCCTTCCGACAGCGCGAAGATTCCATCGTCTGTCGGCCAGACACGGTTTCCAGCGCCCTGTTCGTAAATATAGATCAAAGCATTCTTCGGATTTGTCTGGAATGCAACGGCAGTTGTTGCCGCTTTCTTTATTGTGAGTCGATATTCTGTATGAGCATTTTGGTTGTATTTATTGGTTACGACTATTTTGATTTCTTCGTCTGTCTCAGTGCCATTTAGAGGGACTTCAACCGCCCCAGCATTTTCAACGATTTCCACATTCTTCCCGTTTGCAGAAACCAGATATCCATTATCTGTGTCCCCATACCTAGGGGAGTCCGTGTGTGTCTGAACTGTAATTTTTAAGGATGATGCTGCAGCCGGAACGAGCACAGAATAATCCGTTTCAGTACGAGAAAAACCAGTACCACCGCTGCGATTCATAAGAACTTGTCCACCTTGAACGCTCACGCTCATATTTTTCAAACTCAGCGTCCGCTCAAGGCAAATCATATAGTCTGTGTAATATGTTACATCTACGCTTTTGTCTAAGTAAGACACTCTGAATGTAAGCACATTACTATAAGCACTGCCAGTGAGAAGGGCCTGCATAAGATTTGTACCTGTCAGTTTACTCGGAATCACAACTGATACGGTAGCTGAACCTCCACTTGCGCTGCTTTGTCTGGGGTACACGGCGCTGCAGCTTCCACGTGCGACTGTTGCCCATGCGTAGACTGCGCTGGAATAATCCGGAACATTCACTGTGTATGTATGAGTGCTCTTTGAGAACAATGTTTCTGGGAAAAGATTTCCCTTGCTACCCGTGTTTTCACTGTTTCCGAGTGCCAACGAGGTCAGCCAATCTCCTTGTACGACCGATACCTCAATGACCTCGCTGCTGCCAAGCGTGAAGGATTTTCGCGCGTGGTAATAAGTACCCTGCGTCGCAACATACGAGTAGTCGTCGCCCGGCACGAGTGTATAGAGATAATTGACCGTACCTCCAGTGCCAATCGTTTTTGTGTACGCCAGCTCTTCGCCGTTTTTATTCACGACCGTCAGCATCACATCACTGGCCGTCTTGAACGTGACCTTCTTTCCTTGGCCCGGTTGGATCGTCAATGTATAGGTCGTCGTGTAGCTGCCGGAGGAAACCGTGATCGTGACCGTCGTATTGCCGGAGATCGTCACGGTCGCGCTGCCGTCTGCGGCCAGCTCGTTTCCGTTGACCGTGATAGAAGACCCGGAGACTGTGGCGGTTGGATAAATTTTCAGTTTCTGTTCGGAATCGAGGATCTTATAGGTGTATTCCGTCTTGGTGCTGGAGAAACTCTCCGTCGCCGCCTGCGCTGTGCCTGCCGCATTGGTCACGCAAAGACTTCCCAGCGTCGGCATGCGGTCGAGTCGGAGCGTCAGATCCATGCTCTGCGTAATGCCGTCAGACCCGGTCTTGCTGGCGCGGAGAATGACCGTATTGCCAGCCGCGCCGCGGGAGAGCGCATTGTCAATGCTGGTCGCGGTGGACTCTGCCGGAATGTCCTTTTCTCTGGCCGTACCGCTTACGTCCGTGTAAACAGCCTTGACCTTCGCACCGGTTCCGCTGGTGCTCAGCTTAAAATACGGATACAGCCGTCCTGTAAAGCTGTCCGGCACCTGCACAGTCGCGGTATGATTTTGCAGCGTATATTTGTAGCAGTTCGCGTCAAAGTCATCCGCATAGCCGCTTGAGATCTTGAGTGTGCTCTCATTGAACCAGTCTCCGGTGGGCAGGCTGGCATTTACCGTCATTGCGCCGCTGACCGTGATCTTGCCGGAAACCATCCGATTCTCCTGTCGGACATAGAAGGTATAGCCGTCTGCCGGGAGCTGGAGCGTACCGGTATGGTTGGGGTCTGTGAACTGTTTCCCGTAGTCATTGACCGCGGACACGGTAAAGCTGCTGCCGGAATAGCCGGAGAAGGTCACGGTGTATGTGGTGTTCTGCCCGGCTTTATAGGCATTGATCTTTGCTGTGATCGTAGCTGCATAGCTCTGCGCGGTCTCACTGGCAACGCCCAGATAGCCGTTCAGCGCCGTCTGGTATTCCTCCGCTGCGGCATTTTGCACGTCGGCGTCTTCCGTCAGATAGTCCGCCATGACCTGCATCAGCGTTTGCAGGCCGGAGGACGGCGTGCTGTTCGAGGCTTCACTGAATCGGAAATGCGTCACGGTATTGGCGGCGCTGTCAATGGAAACGTCACTTGGCGTACTGCCGTAGATATAGTTGCCGTTGACACCCTCGATCGTTGTAATAAAGCCGCTGCTGTTGCTTTCCACAAAGTTATATTGGCTTGCGTACAGCGCCTGCCGGATGGTCTGTCCATCTGTAAAGGCGATCCGCGTCGGCGCAATGAGCAGCTTATTTGCTGTTTCGGCAGAGAAGTAGAAGTAATTGTTTGCATTGACCGCCTGTGTTGAAATTGCGGCTTCTTCCACAGGCTCCTCTGCAATTTCTTCCGTGCCAGTGTCCTCCGCAGGCACGGTATCCACGGTTTCTTCCGCTTCAACCGGCTCTGCGTCCGCTGCCAGCACGCCGAGCGGCAGGCAGGACAGGAGCATCACCAGCAGGAGCAATGCGGCTGTCATTCGTTTCAGTTTCATAGGGTTACCTCCCATCAGTAGAGACAATTCAGCCATTTCAGCCGCAGCTTGTGAAGCGGCTTGCAGCGTGTTTTCAGGCTTTCCAGCGTCGCATCGTGGAATGCCCGCATTTCTGCGAGCTGCTCCGGCGTGATCGCACGGCTGGAAAACAGCGCCTGTGCGTTATACATGGTCATATTGTGCAGCTTTGCGGCGTAATCCTCGCCAAGCTGCGCCTTTGCCATTTCACAGAGCTCCAGCATGGAGCCCGTGCCGCGCTTGAAGCCCATTGCTGCCAGCAGTGCCGCGCAGTCTGTAAACAGGCAGGCGGCTGCGGCGGACTGGTCTTCCTGCGTGAATGCTTCGTTTCGCTTTTTGAGGATGACCTCGTGACGGATGATGATAGCCGCAAGCAGCAGAAGCAGCAGCGCGGCAACAAGGATGATCCAGAACGCAGGCTTGTGGAGAAGCCCTGTCCGCTGGCCGCCGTCCGGGGTGTTGTCCTCCGAATTGTCCGGCTCTGCATTGTCCTGTTCCAGCTCCTGACCCTCGGTCACGCGCGGGCCGTCGCCGTTTCCTTCCTTGCCTGCGCCGACCGGCTTGATGCCGCTCTCGGTCTGCTCGGCGGAGAGGTCTTCAAGGCCCGGTGTCAGCGCCAGCGGCAGCCAGCCAATGCCGTCCTGATACACCTCGACCCATGCGCCCGCGGCGCTTTCATCTACGCTTGTCGGTTCATTCTCAGTGGTTTTTACTGTATACCCCTCGACATAGCGGGCAGGGATGCCGTAATAGCGGAGCGCCAGCGCGGCAACAGTCGCATACTGGTATGTCGTGCCGTCCGCAGTGTCCGCCAGCGGCAGCGCGATGGTATCGCTTCCGTCAAAGCACAATTCCAAAAAGGCCAGTGTCGCCGTCTGCGCCTGTTCTTTTGTCAGGCTGTCTGCCGGGCCGTAGCTCTCGCAGCATTGATCCAGCACCGCGCCGAGCTGTGCGCGGAACTCCGCAGGCACAGTCAGCGCGTAGGAATACACAAATTCGCGGTATGCGCTTTCCATCTGTAAGTACGATTTCACGCCGTCCGACGTGTCATTTTGTAAAAAGTCCAGCAGCTCCGGCAGAATCGTCTGTGCGTCCGAAACCACCTCATAGGAATAGCCTCGTTCGCCGCGCAGACCGTTCGTTTCGACTGCGGACGGCTGAATCTTATTTTTCGCCAGTCCAGCGCGTTCCGGAAGAATCGTACACGGCTCATAGCGGTACAGACTGCACCCGGTAAGATTCTGGACACTGACGCTGCCGGACTGGTAATTACCCATCAGCCGGGCAGCAGAAGCCAACTGGCTCTGCGGATAGAAGCCGGACTGATGTAGCCAGTAAAAGAGGTCTTTTTCCTCTGCGGCGGTTTCCGTGTCCAGCGCCGTCCATGTTTCATTTTCGTAGGTGTCGCCAACGAAGCCGCGCAGATAGAGTGTCTGCGCCGTGTCCGCCGTGACGGACAGAATGGTGTCCGTACTCTCCGCCTTCACGACCGGTTCGGACAGATCGCCCTCCGGCAAGACTTCTTCTGCTTTTTCATAGCGCCAGTGGTGCAAACTGTCCTTCGCGCTCTGCGAAAGGCTCTGCATTGTGCCTGTTTGCAGGAAAATCGCGGCTATGCCCGCAACGATCACGCCCACGAGCAGGAAACTCGCCGCCGAGACGGCGTTTTTGCTTTTCTGCCATGTCAGCATCAGCAAGGCAATCGCTGCCGCAGCAAGGAGCAAGATGCCCGGCTGCACAAACGCAGCTGCCACGCAGAGCGCCGTCAGAACAGCCGCCGCCAGCGTCGGCACATGGGAAAATGCAAGCGCCAGCAATGCCAGCAGAATGCCGCTCACGATTCCAGCCAGCCAAAGACCGGAGCCGTCTGTTTCGGCCAGCGGCAGAAGGATGCCTTTTTCCGCTGCCCAAAGGTCACGCAACGTATTCCATGCCGCGCCGAAGCCGTTCAGCAGCGGATTCCGCGCGAACAGGACAACGAGAAGCAATGCTGCCAGCAAAATGGGGAGCATCCACTTCGTCTTTCTGAAATGCCGGATGACCGCAGCGGCAATACAGGTCAATATGCCTGCGCCCAGCAGCCAGAGCATTGCAGCGAAACCGCTTACCGTGTAGAAAACCGCGGCAAGCGCGAGGAAAATCAGGACGCTGGCAAGGAGGTCAAAGAGTGTACTTTTCTGATTGCTGCTTTCCCGATAAACGCCGGCACGCAGGCCGGTATTTCTTTTGTTCTTCATAGCCTGCCCTCCTTACAGTTCCAGCTCGGAGAGCTGCGCAGCATAATCTCTCTCATTGAACTGCTCGCCGCAGACAAGCGCGGTCAGGCGGCCAATCGAGGAAAGCTGTTCTGTTTCCGCCTGCTGTTCGCCGGAAACGTAAATCAGATGCGACCAGCTTCCGGCAGGTACCTCTTGGAGAAGCAGCGACGCACCGCTGACGCCTGTAGCCGCTTGCGCCGTGAGCAGGCGCGGCATCAGGCCGATCAGGTCGTCCATGTCGCGGATCTGCTGGAATACGCAGCGGCCTGTATCGCCCTCGTTCCATCCAACCGTAAACTGGATGGACTGGGAAAGCAGATTCCGGCAGACGGAGACGACGATCTCCGCTTCTGCATCTGTTCTGTCTACCGTCGGGTTTTCTTCCGTGCGTTCCCAGAATACCGCGGCAGAGCGCGTAATCGGCAGCGACGGATCTTTGACGATCAGCTTGCCGTATTTTTGTGAAAGTTTCCAATGCACCTGCTTTGGACTATCGCCGGGAACATAGCCGCGGAGCCGGAACATCTCAGACAGGTCATAGCCGGGCCGCTCGTTGGAATAATCCTCGGTATC
>OLQB01001370.1_pt1 | contig 17413 bp, 16 predicted proteins | sample 1672681 | NCBI WGS metagenome assembly OLQB01 (sample SAMEA3136713, study PRJEB25190) | human gut metagenome | reverse complement strand
CGGCTGGAAGAAATACACACATTTTTCTCCAACGAATGTTTCATATGCAGTTCCAGCCGAAATCTGTATCAAGTGCTTCCTGTAATATAACTTATCGCCCCAAAGTCAACTGCCCGCCTGATGGGACAGCTTCTTTGCTAACGGCAGGGTAAAGATAAATTCCGTTCCCACGCCTTCCGTGCTGATACAGTTGATGTTTTCGCCGTGTGCCTGGACAATCTCCTTTACGATGGAGAGACCAAGCCCGGTTCCTTTTTTGTCCTTGCCGCGGGAGAGATCCGTCTTGTAGAAGCGCTCCCAGATCTTTTTGATGCTGTCGCCCGGGATGCCGATGCCGGTGTCCTTGACGGAGACGAAGATCTTGTCGTTCTTCTCCGTGGTCTCGATCGTGATCGCGGAGTCCGTGTGGCTGAATTTGATTGCATTGTCGATCAGGTTGTAGAGTACCTGCTCGATCTTACTCATATCGGCGGAGACAAAAAGCTTCTCGCCGGTTAAGATCAGGTTGAAAGTAATGCGCTTTTCCATGCAGCGCCCCTCGAACGTCTGGACTGTCATGCGGATCGTGTGATTGATGTCGAAATCCGTGATGTCCAGCATCGTGCCGTGTGAGCCGAATTTGTTTAACTCAAGAAGGCTCTTGGTCAGCTTGTTCAGCCGCTCGGTCTCAAAGAGGATGATGTTTAAATATTTGTCCTGCATCTCTACGGGAATGGTGCCGTCGAGCATCGCTTCCACATAACCTTTGATGGAAGTGAGGGGCGAACGGAAATCATGCGAGACGTTGGAGACGAACTTTTTCTGGTCGTCCTCCAGGGTATTCAGTTCGTTCGCCATGTAGTTGAGCGAGGCGGCGAGATAGCCGATCTCATCATTGGAGTGAACATCAATCTTTTTTTCAAAGTTGCCGGCGGCATATTCGTCCGCCGCTTTTGTAATCTTGCGGATCGGTATGTACACCACATAGGTAAACAGAATCAGTACCACAAAGGCTGCCAGAAACAGAAGCCCAAGCGTCTCATAAGCGATGGCGACAAGTCCGTTCGCGTAGGACACGAGACTGCTGGTCGGCTTGTGGATGACCACATAGCCGCGCACCTTGTAGTTGACGGTGATCGGCGAGAAAACACTTAGCATCTCTGACGTAAACTGGTTATAAAACGTGCCGGTCTGATAATAGCGGCTTCCGAAGTCGGTAATGTTGAAGCCGGGAACCGGTGTGGGATCACAGCCCGGCGCCGCCGTGTTCAGAATGATGCTGCCGCGCGTGTCCACGATCCAGATTTCGCTGGAGAGATAGGTGCTTAAGGTGGAAAGCTGTGTCTGTATCTCGTCCAGCGTCATGGTCTTGGAAAAATAATTCCCGGCATAGTTGGAGGAGATCAGGGCGGATTCCCGGTAGAGGCTGGCAGCCTCCTTTTTTTCCACAAAGGCAAACGTAATGTGGTAGGTAAAGGTTGTGATGATGAGAAAACCGATCAGACCGTACATCAGATAGCCGGCGAGCAGTTTGGGGTAAAGGGTACGTTTCATAGGTCACGAACCTCGAATTTGTAGCCGATGCCCCAGACCGTTGCGAGGCTCCAGTTGGCATGATCCTTGATCTTCTCGCGGAGACGCTTCACGTGAACATCCACAGTACGCGTGTCGCCGATGTATTCATAACCCCAGATGTGGTCTAATAGCTGCTCTCTTGTAAAAACCTGATTCGGCGAAGCCGCAAGAAAATATAAAAGCTCCAGTTCCTTTGGCGGCATATCGACGGCCTGCCCCATGTAGATGACGGAGTAGTTCGAGAGATTGACCACCAGATCCGTGTACTTGACGCATTTTAACTCTGCGGCAGGTTCCTCCGGCTTTGCCGGCTGATAGCGGCGCAGCACTGCCTTGACGCGCGCGACAAGCTCCTTGGAGTCGAACGGCTTCATCATGTAATCGTCCGCGCCGAGCTCCAGACCGAGTACCTTGTCAAAAATCTCGCCTTTGGCTGACAGCATAATGATCGGAACATTTGCCTTCGCACGGATCTCACGGCAGACCTGATAGCCGTCCATGCCGGGAAGCATCAGATCGAGCAGGATCAGATTCGGATTGTACTGATCAAAAGCGATCATGGCTTCCTCGCCGTCATTGACGATCCGGGTATCGAAACATTCCTTTGTGAGATACAGGGAAATCAGTTCTGCGATATTATTGTCATCATCTACGATGAGAATTTTCTGTTTTGCTGCCATATCATCATCTCCTCATTTTTATTTTAAATATCAGTCCTTAAACTCGGCAATCGTGACACCGGCATCGCCCTCGCCGAACTCGCCGAGGTGGAATGATTTGACATATTTTAAGCGCTTTAAATGAGCCTGCACCGCGTTGCGGAGTGCGCCCGTGCCTTTTCCGTGAACGATGCGCACGGACGGCAGATGTGCCAGATAAGCGTCGTCCAGATATTTGTCGAGAAGCGGAATGGCCTCGTCGGTCGTCTTACCGATGAGATTGATCTCTGTGGAGACGGAGGCGGATTTGCTCATCTTGATCTTGCCGGCACTGGTCTTCTGGAACTTCTTGGTGCCCGGTGCGGCATCCTCTTCCAGAAGGATCAGGTCGTTGATGTTGACCAGAGAGCGCAGAATTCCCATCTGCACATACAGGTCGCCCCTGGCATTCGGAAGGGAATGAACGGTGCCTTTTAAGTTCATGCTGATGACTTTGACGCTGTCGCCGATGCGCAGCTTCTTCGGAACGTTGTGGTTCGGTACGGAAGCTTTTTTCTGCTCGGACATCTTCTGTGCGGCTTTGTCCATCTTGCCGCGCAGCTTGGTACGTTCTTTTTCCATCTCGCTGACCGGTGCGCCCGCCTTGCCGTATTTGTTAAAATTGCGGATCGTCTCATCGGCGACGTCCTTGGCTTCTTTTAAGATATTGTATGCCTGCTCGTTTGCCTCGCGCAGAATCTTGTTGCGGCTGGAATCCAGACGCTCCTGCTTCTGCTCCAGCTTTTCCTTTAAGGACTCGATCTCGGCTTTGTACTGGTTGATCTCTAACTGCTCCCGCTCGATCGTGCTGCGGCTCTTCTCAAGATCTGCGATCAGGTCTTCAAAATCGCCCTCACTCTTGCTGATGCGCCCCTTGGCGTCGGTAATGAGATCCGACGGAAGACCGAGCTTTTCAGAGATGGCAAACGCGTTGCTCTTGCCCGGAATACCGATTAAGAGGCGGTAGGTCGGACTTAACGTCGCCACGTCGAACTCACAGCAGGCATTTTCCACGCCTGGTGTGGAGAGGGCATAGACCTTGAGCTCGCTGTAATGCGTCGTAGCCATAATGCGTGCTCCGTAAAGGTGGAGCTTCGAGAGAATGGAGATCGCAAGCGCAGCGCCCTCGGTCGGATCGGTTCCGGCACAGAGCTCATCGAAAAGTACCAGAGAACGGTCGTTGACCTGCTCTAAGATACGGATGATGTTGACCATGTGGGAGGAGAAGGTACTGAGCGACTGCTCGATACTCTGCTCGTCCCCGATGTCAGCGAACACTTCGTCAAAAATACCGAGTTCCGAGCGCTCGGACGCCGGAATATGCAGGCCGGACTGTCCCATCAGCGTCAGCAGACCGACGGTTTTTAAGGAGACCGTCTTACCGCCGGTGTTCGGACCGGTCACGATCAGCAGGCGGAAATCCTCGCCGAGCCGTACGTCGATCGGAACGACCTTTTTCGGATCGAGTAACGGGTGGCGTCCTTTGCGGATGTGAATCCGTCCGTCATCATTAAAAAGCGGGGCGACCCCGTTGTATGTCTGCGCGAAAGCCGCTCTGGCAAAAATAAAGTCCAGCTCGGTCAGAAGTTCATAGTCGGCGAGCAGCTGTGTGGCGTAGGAGGCGGTCAGATTGCTTAAGCCGGCAAGGATGACCTCGATCTCCTCCTGCTCACGGAGCTGCAGCTCTTTGTATTCGTTGTTCAGATTGACGACAGCCATCGGCTCGATGAAAAGTGTGGAGCCGGTGGAGGACTGGTCATGGATCATGCCTGGAACAAGAGACTTTGCCTCCGCTTTGACCGGGAGACAGTAGCGCCCGTCGCGCATGGTAATGACGGTGTCCTGCAGATAGCTTCTGGTCGTGGTGTTGTTGATCATGGAGTTCATCTGTGCGCGGATCTTATCGTTCATTCCGCGCATGGAGCGCCGGATCGAGTGCAGCGTGCTGCTGGCGTCGTCGGCAATCTCGTCCTCGGAGAGAATACAGCGCCGGATCTCGTCACACAGCGGCGTGAGAGGCTCGATGCCGGCAAAAAGACTGGTCAGGGAATCGTCCGGCTGATCGTTGTCGTCCTGTGATCTGGCAAAAGCCTTCGCGCGTTTCGCGGACTCTAAGAGGGAGCAGACGCGCAGCAGTTCGATGGCGCTTAAGGCGCCGCCGATCTCTAAGCGCTTTAGCGAATCGCGGATGTCCGTAACTCCAGAAAAGGACAGGGAGCCGTATTTGAACAGCCGGCTTAAGGCATCCGATGTCTGCTGCTGCAGCTGTTCGATCTGCGCGCGGTCGGTGATCGGGCGCAGCTTCTGACAGCGCGACTTGGCGTCAGCGCTGAAAGCATATTCGGTCAGTTGATCGAGAATCTTGTTATATTCTAAGGTGTGTAATACTTTTTCGTTCATAGCAGTTCCTTTGATTTGATTGTCACATGGTTATGTCCTTCTTATTATATATGATTCCGGGAGTCTTGGAAAGCGGAACCTGAAAAGAATTGTAGAATCCTATTGCAAGCGTATGTGATTCATTTTATAATGATTACTGGTACGGTTTTCAGAAATTCGTGTGTAAATACATGCAGAAAAGAGGAAATCATGCAGCAAAAGGATAACGATCAGTTTTCTTTTATTAACGAAAAAATCAAAGAAAAGCCGGTCAATAAGAAGCGATTGCTGATGCAGGCAGGTTTTATCGCTCTGATGGCAGTCGTTTTTGGAATCATAGCAAGTCTGGTTTTTGCATATTTTCAGCCTAAGTTTGAATCACTGTTTTGCCCAGAGGAGGAACCGGTGGTCACCATTCCGCAGGATTCGGTTACGGAGACGGAGCAGCCCGAGGAGACAGAGACATCCGAGGAGACGGAGGCATCCGAGGAACCGCAGGCGCCTTCCGAGGAACCGCCGCTACAGCAGCCCCAGGAGCTTGAGATTGCGGATGTACAGAACGTGCAGAACAAGCTGTATGCGGTGGGAAGAGAAGCAAACCGCTTTGTCGTGACCGTGACGGGGGTCAAGAGCGACACGGACTGGTTCAACAATTCTTACGAGAGCAGAGGACAGGCATCCGGCATTATCATTGCAGACAGCGGTCAGGAACTTCTGATCTTAACGGAGCGCAAGGTCATCTCAGATGCACAGGAGGTCTATGTCACTTTCATCAATGATGTGACGGTGGAAGCGTCCATGAAGCACTACGACGGCAATACGGGCATTGCAGTGCTCTCGGTGCCGCGCAGTCAGGTGGATGAGGATACCATGAATGCAATCTCGGTGGCGAAGCTCGGGAATTCACTGACTACAATGCAGGGAACCATGGTTATTGCGGTGGGAAGTCCGCTAGGAACGAACTATTCGATCCTTACGGGGAATATTACATCTACCAACAATGTGATTTCCACGATCGACAATAATTATACCGTCTTTACGACGGATATTGTGGGCAGCAGCAGCGGCAGCGGCGTCATCATCAATGTGAACGGCGAGGTGATCGGTCTGGTAATGCAGGATTACGGCAATGAGGAGGATCAGACGACGCTCACAGCCCTCTCGATCTCCGAGTTAAAGCAGTTGATCGAGAAGCTGTCCAACAATCAGGACATTCCGTATATCGGTCTGGGACTGACGACGGTTTCTGCGGCAACCGCCAAGGAATACGACATTCCGAAGGGTGCATACATCAAGGAAGTCAAGATGGATTCACCAGCGCTGGCGGCAGGACTGCAGAGCGGCGATGTCATTACAGAGATGGATGGAGAAGCTGTCTACACGGTGGACAGTTATGAGAGCAAGCTTCTGGCATTGAAACCGGGCGACGAGGTGGAGATCGTTGTACAGCGGCAGGGCGCGGAGAAGTACGAGGAGATCACCTGTACGGTACAGGTCGGAGTGTTAAAGTAGAGGATAGTAACAGAAGGCGGTGTCTTGCGGCACCGCCATATTATGGAAATGAGGTCAGAAATGAAGTATATTGAGAGCCTGCGTGAGGGCGAGAGAATCAACGAAATCTATTTGTGCAAGGTAAAGCAGTCAGCGCTGACAAAGGCGGGAAAGCCTTATGATAATCTGATCCTGCAGGATAAGACCGGTACACTGGATGCCAAGATCTGGGAGCCGGGCTCGGTTGGAATCGATGAGTTTGATTCGTTAGACTACATCGCAGTCATGGGAGACATCACAAGTTTTCAGGGAAATCTCCAGCTCAACGTAAAGCGTGTGCGCAAGGTGCAGGAAGGGGAATACGATCCGAAAGATTATCTGCCGGTATCCAAAAAGGACATCGACGGGATGTATACAGAGCTTCTCGGACTGATTGCTTCCGTGAAGCACCCATATTTAAGAAAGCTTCTGGAGAGCTTTTTTGTCGAGGATAAGGATTTTGAAAAACGGTTCAAGTTTCATTCCGCAGCGAAGAGCGTGCATCACGGATTTGTGGGCGGATTGCTGGAGCATACGCTCTCTGTGACGAAGAACTGTGATTATTTTGCGGCAACCTATCCGATCTTAAACCGCGATCTGATCGTGTCTGCGGCAATTTTTCATGATATCGGAAAGCTGGAGGAACTCTCGACGTTCCCGGAGAACGATTACACGGATGAGGGACAGCTTTTAGGACACATCATGATCGGCGCCGAGATGGTCGGAGAGCGGATCCGCACGATTCCGGGATTCCCGAAGGGAACCGCCAATGAGTTGAAGCACTGCATTTTAGCTCACCACGGAGAACTGGAATACGGTTCGCCGAAGAAACCGGCACTTGCGGAGGCACTGGCACTCAGTTTTGCGGACAATATTGACGCCAAGATGGAGACAATACGGGAGATTTTTGCAAGTGTTCCGGAGAACAATCTGGAGTGGCAGGGATATAACCGCCTGCTGGAGAGCAATATCCGCAGATCAGGAAGAGAGTCATAGGTATATCACAGGATATGAAGAAAAACGACAGTATTGAGTTAAAGATCGAAGATATGGGCGTTGACGGAGAGGGCATCGGAAAATACGAGGGGATGACCTTTTTCGTGAAAGATGCTGTGATCGGGGATACGATCCGTGCCGGCATCACGAAGCTCAAGAAGAACTACGGCTATGCCAGGGTGCAGGAGATTTTAGAACCGTCGCCGTACCGTGTGAAGCCGGAGTGTCCGCTATATGCGCGCTGTGGTGGCTGCCAGATCCAGGCGATGGACTATGGGCAGCAGCTTTGTTATAAGCAGAAAAAAGTGAGAAACAATCTGATCCGCATTGGCGGCTTTGCACCGGAACTCATTGATTCTGTGATGGAGGAGATTGTGGGGATGGAGCAGCCATACCGCTATCGCAATAAGGCGCAGTTTCCGATTGGCGTGAACAAAGACGGTCAGCCCGTAGCAGGATTTTACGCGGCGCGCACGCACAACATTATCCCGGTAGAGGATTGTAAGCTGGGCGTTACGCAGAATGAGCAGATTCTTGGAGTGGTGCTTTCCTATATGCGTGAGAATGAGGTTCGTCCGTATGATGAGACGACAGGGCGGGGGCTGGTGCGCCATGTGCTGATCCGCTATGGCTTCACCTCAAAAGAGCTGATGGTCTGTCTGGTCATCAATGGAGAGACACTTCCACAGAAAGAGAAGCTGGTGAATGCTTTATGTAAACTGGATGGCATGACCAGCATTTCCGTGAACATCAACCGGAAGAATACGAATGTGATTTTGGGGGAGGAGACACGGACCATCTGGGGCGCTGATTTTATTACGGATCAGATTCATCTGCGCGACTGTGACCATGACTTTGCGCTGACAGATACGGCAATCGCCTATCACATTTCCCCGCAGTCTTTCTATCAGGTAAACCCGGTACAGACGGAGAAGCTGTACAGTCTGGCACTTTCCTACGCAGGTCTGACCGGAAAGGAGACCGTCTGGGATCTCTACTGTGGAATCGGGACGATCTCGCTGTTTCTGGCACAGAAGGCGGGGAAGGTCTACGGCGTGGAGATCGTGCCGCAGGCAATCGAAGACGCTAAGAGCAATGCGGCATTAAACGGTATTACCAACGCCTCCTTTTTTGTGGGAAAAGCGGAGGAGGTTCTTCCTGAGTTCTATGAAAAGGAGAGCCGGAAGCCAGATGCGGACATGCTTCATCCGGATGTGATCGTTGTCGATCCGCCCCGGAAGGGATGCGATGAGAAGTGCCTGGAGACGATGCTTCGCATGAAGCCGGAACGGATTGTGTATGTCAGTTGCGACCCGGCAACGCTCGCGAGGGATCTGAAGATTCTGTGCGGGGGTGGCTATGAGCTGCGGAAGGTGCGGCCGGTGGATCAGTTCGGACATACGACACATGTGGAGACGGTAGTATTGATGTCAAGGAAATAAAATCAAGTGCCAGAAAGCGGCGTATTTCCGGGCTTTTTCGGAAGTTTGGATTTGAAGCCAGACTTTTGAAAAAGCTCGGTTTTCTTATATGGAAACATATCCACTGCAAAATGTGTGTCAGGTTGTAACCTCGGATTAGATGTCACGATTTGAGACAGTGGATTAGATGTCAGGCATTTTGGGATGATTTTTGGAAAATGAAAAAGGGTGACAACCAATCCGGCAACTCGACCATTTTGGGTGTTTGCAGGCAGTGGAATAGATGTGAGGAGATATGGCATGAAGACAAAGAAAATTGTTATAAAAAGCACATCTGGATTTTGCCCTGTAGATTATGCTTATAACGATAAATTGACTATAACAGCCAATTCTATCGCGTATGAATATAAGCCTTATCTTGAGAGTGACAATTCGCTCAATGTGCATAGGAAGTGGTCATATAAAACGACGAACAGTATTTTCAGCTTGGCGTTTGAGAAGATCGCTGTGGCTGTTGATGAGATATTAAGTCGCGATCAAGAGGCTATGTATTGCGACTGTGGCAATATAGATTTTATCGTTACATATGATGATGGAAATAAGGTAGCGCGTGAATTTGGAGTACCGGCTGATGAATTTGTGGATTGCTTCAAAATCATCAGGGAAATTATTCCGGTGACTGAGGATGTCCCCGAGGCAATCAAAATTAGTGAAGATTGTGATGATGAGTAAGGCCTCGCGAAAAATACAAATGCTATAAAGAAAGGAGGCGTGTTAAATGGCTGATATTGTTAAAACTGTAAAGAATGAAATGACATTCGAGAAGATTCTTGCAGCGGCAATGCATACACCTGGTGTGAAAATAAATCGAGAAAAGTTTCTTCGGAAGGAACTGATAAGATATTGCTCAGAAGATATTATTGCTGAGGCAATAAAGAATAATCCAGCAAAGGCTGGAATTTCAAAAGAGTTAGTTAATAAAATCTCGAAGCAGGTGATTAACTATGAAGCAACAAAAGTTACTACACTTTCTGTTGCAGCAAGTATACCAGGCGGAGCGGCGGCATTCGGAGCTGCAGCAGCAGATATTACATCATACTTTGCTTTCATTCTTAGGACAGTGCAGGAATTAGCGTATTTGTATGGATTTGAGCAGTTCAATCTTAATGAGGATGATGTGGATTCTGAAACAATGAACTATTTACTTATTTTTATGGGTGTGATGTTTGGCGTACAAGGTGCCACGGGTGTTCTCAAGAAATTAGCTGATGTACTGGCAAAAAACATTGCTAAGAAGTTGGCTCAAAAATCTTTAACTAAGGGTGTGGCTTATCCGATTGTAAAGAAGGTTGCACTAAGTGTTGGCATCCGTATGACGAAGCAAATCTTTGCTGATGGCGTGGCATCAGCTGTTCCAATATTAGGAGGTGCACTTTCCGGCGGATTGACGTTTGCAATGTTTAAACCTGGCTGTATGAAATTGAGAAAAAATCTTATGTCATATAATCTTTGTGATCCGGAGTACTATAAAGACAGCATTGATGCAGACTATACAGCAGAAACTGAGGTCGATGAAGAACATATTGAATATCAATAAAGTTAAACAAGGAGAAAAATAACAAAAATGCCCTCCCGGCCATCATGGTCGAGAGGGTTTCGTGCATTTACAGGATTATCCTTTAATCTCAATTTTCAGTCCAGACTTAAGCTCCACAGTGAAGTGGTCCTCCCAGACGATGATTCGCTCGAGCCAGCGCTTTACCAGGGTCTCGTCGAAGGTTTCCAGGTGTGCGGGCTGCTACTTGATGAAATCCTGCAGTTCATTGATGCGGGCAATCTGTGCATCCCTGGCCACGGTGTCAACCGTGCATTTTTCTCGCTGTTCTCGGAGTTTGAAGATCTCGTCGGCAATCACATCATAGGCCTCTTTGTTATTGGCCTTTTTAAGAAGTTCTTTCTGAAGCTCCTGAAGTTTTTCGTCGATCCCATCAGCGGTATTTTGCTGAGCACTACGGATTACCTTTGCAATGTTCTGCTGGAGCTGCGCCTGGTAGGTGGACTTATCACCAAGGAGCGTGTTGATGGCCTGAACTACCACATTCTCCAATACCGTCTCATTGACGGTTCTTGCGTGACATTCCTGCCCGGTCGGCTCCAGCCTACTGATGCAGCGCCAGACGATGGATTTGCAGCCGCGATTGTTCCAGTGAATTCTGCGGAACATTTCGCCACATTCACCGCAAATGACAATCTGCGCAAAGCAGTGGTTGCAGCTGTAGGAGCGATTTTTGCCATTAGCGCTTGTCTTGACCACTCGCCTGCGTACCAGCTCCTCCTGCACCCGCAAAAAAATGTCCTTTGGAATAATTGCTTCGTGGTTGCCTTCTACATAGTATTGTGGAACGATGCCATTGTTCTTCACTCTGGTCTTGTTCAGGAAGTCTGTGGTATAGGTTTTCTGAAGCAGGGCATCGCCGATGTATTTCTCGTTTCGGAGGATTTTGTTGATGGTGCTGGTCCACCATTTTGTTTTGCCAGCGCCGGTGAGGATGCCGTCTGCTTCCAGACCTTTTGCAATCCGGTCCATCGAGTAGCCCTCCAGGTATTCCCGGTAAATGCGTTTTACCACCTCTGCCTGTTCTGGATCGATGATGAGATTTCCATCTGCATCCTTGGTGTAGCCGAGGAAGTGATTGTGATTTACCTGTACCTGGCCATTCTGGTATCGAAACTGGAGTCCCAGTTTTACATTCTGGCTGAGTGATTGTGATTCCTGCTGCGCCAGGGAAACCATAATCGTAATTAGGACCTCACCCTTGGCATCCATTGTGTTGATGGCTTCCTTTTCGAAGAAGACGGGAATGTTCTTATCCTTCAGCTGGCGGATGTATTTCAGGCAATCCAGCGTGTTTCTGGCAAATCGGCTGATGGACTTGGTGATAATCATGTCGATGTTTCCGGCCTCGCAGTCGTCAATCATACGGTTAAAGTCCTCACGTTTTTGGGTGTTGGTGCCGGAAATACCATCATCGGCGTAGATACCGGCAAATTCCCATTCCGGGTTTTTCTGTATAAATTCTGTGTAATGCTCGACCTGAGCATCGTAGCTTGTAGCCTGCTCATCGCTGTCAGTACTGACTCTGCAATACGCTGCGACTCTAAGCTTTGGCTTTGCATCCTGCTGTCTGGCAGTGTTTCCGACCTGCCGTTTTGCAGGGATGACCATAACATTTCCCATTATTTGACCTCGCTTTCTATTAGGCTGTATAGGTATTCTGCCTGCCTGACCGGATTTTCATAATTCTCTGTAATGTCACCAAGTCGAAAGACGGTAGGTGCCTTTTTATGATTGGCGCAATATAGCGGTCGCTCCGTCCGAGCCGCGTAGAGCGCGTACTAAGCTCCGCACTGACGGCATCGAAGGATGCCGGATCAATGATGGCCGGGTAGAAGTCATCTCCGAGGTAATGCCTATTTAGCATCATGCGCTTGGCACCTGCATGGAGAAGGTCAAGCCCGGCTTCCTTCGCAGCATTGGTAAGGGATAGACCGCTTAAATAATTCTTGTAAAGGTTTCGAACCTGAGAGGCAGCAGCTTCGTCTATCACTGCCTTGCCATTCTCGATCCGGTAACCGAAGGGTGTGTGTCCCATCAAATCATCTCCTTCAAAATAAGACCACAGTGAAGTGCAAAGCCTATTTCCTGGCGGCTATAAACCTCAATGTGATCCACGAATAGTTCAAATAATTCTTCACTGTATTCCAGCTGCATTTCCCCGCGTTCGCAGAAGTGTAGCAGGCGCTCCGTCTCGTATACCTTTGTGACATCCAGTGATTGGGAGCGATTTAGGAGCTCAATTTGGTTCCTATATTCGCCAGCCTGGGAGAGAAGGGCATTATTTTCCTGGGTAAAAAGAATCTGGTCAATGTAGCCTTGTCCCATCAGCTTATGCAGGGTTTCTCGCTGTTCGGTGTTCTGCTCCAGCAATATTTCTAATTGTTGGATATTCACAAGTGATGCATCACCGGTGTTTTCCTGTAGCGCTTTCAAATAAGGCTTCAAGACCAGCCTGTGGCAGTAGACCAGCTTATTGATCATCGTGGTAAATGCCAGCTTCAAATCATCATCACGGATATAAAGCATAGAGCACCTGCTGGTGTCCTCCAGGTGAGTGTTGCACACCCAGGCTGCGTATTTCCCGTAGGTGCTGGAATGGATTCTACTACGGAAGGTATTCCAGCATTCGCCGCAGATAATCCTGCTGGAAAAGGCATAGCGCTGTTGATACTTAGCATTTCCCTTCTTGATGCCTTTCTCACTTGCTCGCTGTTCAATCAGGGCTGCTGCAGCTTCAAAATCCTCAGGGCTGATAATTGCTTCGTGGTGATCTGGCACATAGTACTGATCGAGGTGGCCGTCATTCTTGTGGCGATTAAAATCGCTGTCGGTATAGGTCTTCTGGAAAATGCAGTCACCGGTGTATTTTTCATTCCTAATGATGTCGCGAATACTGGTAGAGGTCCAGCGACCGCCCTTCTTGGTAGGAACCTGTTCCCGGTTCAGCTCCTTGGCAATGGCCTCCGTGCCTTTCCCGGAAAGAAGCTCTCGAAAGAAGCGTTTTACAATTTCAGCTTGCGCAGGATCTACTAGGATTTCTCCATCCTTCCAGCGGTAGCCATAAGGCACATAGCCAAGCTTATAGCTTCCATCTAGGAAGCGTTTCTTAATGCCCCACTTGTTATTTTCGGAAATCGAAGCGGATTCGCCTTCGGCCATAGAGCTTAGGATGGAAAGAAATAGCTCACTTTCCATCGAGCCGGTGTTGATATTTTCCTTCTCGAAATAGATCGGAATATCCAGTGACAGAAGTGTTCTTACTATCTCCAAGCAGTCTGTAGTATTTCTGGAGAGGCGGCTGATGGACTTGGTGATTACAAAGTCGATTTTCTTTACCGTATGGTGATAAATTGTAAATTAAAAGAACAGATAGTGTATAAGTTTTCAAGTCAAGGCTACCTCACATCTAAAGTGAGATAGCCTTTTCTAATATTCAATTTCACGAAATGATTATAATTCCAAAGCAAAAATGAATAAAACGTGTAAAAATAAATATTCACATTATTTTAATCTAAAAGGCGATAGAAACACACATTTACAAAAAGGATGTTCGATTTTACTAAGTATTATATGGAATACTGCTGGATCACAAGTGCCTGTCAGACTCCAATGGAGACGCATGGCGTGATAAATATGGAATCACCTATATCATTTTTACAATCGAAGAAATTATGAATCTGATGAACCTGGGGAATAAGAAGGTTAACAAAATGTTGAAGGAGTTGGAGGAGCATGGTTTGATTTACCGAAGACACCAGGGCTTGGGAAGACCGAATAAGATTTATGTTTATGATTTGCTCAAAGCAGATAATTCAAATTGGTTTCCAAAACAAATTATGTTCGGAAAGGGGAGCAGCAATGAGAAAGAAGTATTATGAAGATGCAAAAGAGAATGCAGCCTTTGAAAGATGTGCAGATGTAATAACATCCCTGATTCTAAAATATGGACCGGCTTTAAAACAAAAATGGAATCTAAACGAATGGATTAGGAATATTCAGGCAGAGAGTCTAGGGAAAGACATAGCTTGCAAAAGGTATCAGCAGTATTTTATTCACATGATGAATATGAAAAGTGTTCATGCATGACAAAATCAAATTGACTAATACTGATTATCAATATATAATATAGACAAAACGAAAATGACATGAACGGAGAAACAATGAAGTGGAGAAGGTTATAACACTTGAGGAAGCATTAAAAAGAATTGAAGAGTTGGAAAATGAGAACGCTGAGTTACGTGAAGAATTGGAATATTATAAAAATCGTAAATTAAGCGGAAGGCAGAAGCATAATGCAAAATGGATGGCTATTTACAATGATTTTGTTGCCGGTTATGAAAGTGGAATGACTATGGTAGAGATTGCAAGAAGGAATAATGTCAGTGAGAGAACGATTTACAGGTATAAAGCGTATTATGACGAATTAAAGGACAAAAATGAGATGGAAAGTAAATGAAAAGCCTAATCCCCCAGCTATGCTGGGGAGAATGGAATAGTTGGAAACGGTGAGGATAAAAAAGAAAAACCTCCTGTGGTATATTGAGAATGGTGTCGCAAGCCAAACTCAACACAGGAGGTGGTCCAAGTGGACAATAAAAGCATATCACACACTAGATGGAAATGCCAATATCACATCGTTTTCATTCCAAAATATCGGAAAAAGGTATTGTATGGGAAGGTAAGAGAGGATGTACGTGAAATCTTAAATACACTATGCAAATATAAAAATGTAGAAATAATTGCAGGAGCAGTTTGTGTAGATCACGTGCATTTAAGTGTCACAATACCACCGAAATTAAGTGTCTCAGATTTTATGGGATATTTAAAGGGTAAAAGCACCCTAATGCTATACGATCGTCACCCAGAGTTGCAGAGTAAGTGGGATAAAGCATTTTGGGCAAGAGGATATTATGTGGAAACAATCGGTAATATCACAGACGAGGCAGTACAGAAGTATATAAAAGAACAAGCAGAAGAATCAAGAAAAGAAGATTCAAGAAGTACCGCTTTATAGCGGACCAGTAAAAATGCTTGTGACGCCGCCCTTTGGGGCGAGCAGTAACATAGCCATTTGGAGGGCTTATAGCAAACCACCAGTTGAACTGGTGGTTGCTGACTTAGACAATTGAAGTGGAGGATGATGAAGTGAAAAATCTTGTCAAAGACACAATTCATGCTAATGGAATTGATATTGGAATATATACACAGGACTTTGAAAATGAATTTATATCACTGACTGATATTGCGCGTTATAAAAGTGATGAACCAAAGGATGTAATCAAAAATTGGATGAGAAGCAAGGATACAATAGAATTTCTTGGTTTATGGGAAAAACTACATAATAGTAATTTTAAAGGGGTCGAATTCGACTCCTTTAGAAATCAGGCAGGGTCTAATGCATTTACAATGTCACCTACAAAATGGATAGAGACAACTGGAGCAATAGGAATCGTAAGTAAATCTGGACGATATGGTGGCACTTTTGCACATTCAGATATTGCGTTTGAATTTGCATCATGGATTTCAGCAGAATTTAAACTTTATATAATCAAGGATTATAAAAGGCTGAAAGCAGATGAAAATAGCCGTTTTTCATTGAATTGGAGTCTAAACAGAGAAATATCAAAACTGAATTATAGAATACATACAGATGCAATCAAAGAAAAATTGATACCACCGGAATTGACACCGGCACAAATCAGTTTTACATATGCAAATGAAGCTGATATGTTAAATGTGGTTCTATTTGGCAGAACGGCAAAACAGTGGAAAGATGAAAATCCGGATATAAAAGGTAATATGAGAGATGGTGCAACCCTGAATCAATTATTAATCTTGGCTAATTTAGAAAGCTATAATGTAGTGTTGATTCATCAAGGGAAAAACCAAAAAGAAAGAATGGAATTGCTTCGACAATTGGCTTTGCAACAGATTCGTACACTAGAATCAATTAGTACTGATAAGCTTCCAAGATTACGATAGATTCATATTATTAAGACAAGTTTGGGGGATAAAGATGAAAAAAACAAGATGTTACATATATGCTCGTGTATCTACGGCTATTCAGGTTGATGGCTATAGTCTTGATGCACAGAAGGACAAGCTAAGAAAATATGCAGAATTTCAAGATATGGAGATTGTAGGAGAATATTCTGATGAAGGGCATTCCGGTAAGAATATAAAAGGCCGCCAGGAATTTATGCGGATGTTGAATGATATTGAAGATGGCAAGGACGGAGTTGATTTCGTCCTTGTATTCAAATTGTCACGATTTGGCAGAAATGCAGCAGATGTGCTCAGCTCTTTACAGCTTATGCAGGATTATGGTGTGAATTTTGTCTGTGTAGAAGACGGAATTGACAGCTCAAAAGAAGCCGGTGAACTGCTTATATCTATTATTGCTGCTGTAGCAGAGATGGAGCGTGAGAATATAAGAGTGCAGACGATGGCAGGACGTGAGCAAAAAGCCAGAGAAGGAAAATGGAACCTCAATAGTTTTTTGAAATTCCCGTGTGAGGGGGAAAGTTGATTACAAACAGAATAAATTACAGCAGTGAAAGTGACGATACAAATGCAGGAAGAGCAGAAATGTTCTTCCTGTTTTTTAACAGAACTTCAGCAGCTGGCGGGGAAAGGAGACAGTATGGCAAAGTTCTTAAATTATGAGGACCGGCTGGAGATAGAAAGCGGACTAAAGGAGCATATGACTTTCACAGAGCTTGGAGAGAAAATTGGAAGAGACAGGACTACCATTACAAAGGAGATCCGGAACTATTCCATCGAACAGGATACCGGTTATGGAGGTTATCCGCACAATACCTGCAAATACAGAAAGGCGTGCAGGAGAAAAAAAGTGTGTGGAACAAATGATTGCAGGCATCCGTTGGTAGCTGTCTGCAAACAGTGTGAACTCATATGCAACCGATACTGTGAGCACTTTGAAGAGGAAATATGTACCCACCGTTTTAAACCGCCATATGTATGCAACGGATGCAGTGAAGTGAAAAAGTGCACGCTGACCAAAACCGTGTACGATGCGTTGGAAGCCCAGAGACAGGCGACGGAAAAGATATCAGAGTCCCGGAGCGGGATCCTTGCAACAGAAGGGGAGCTTGCCAGGCTTAATGCAATCCTGGTGCCGCTGGTAAAGCAGGGACAGTCCATCCATCAGATCTACCTGACACATAAGGATGAACTGATGTGCAGTGAAAAGACCC
>OLQB01001368.1_pt1 | contig 17430 bp, 13 predicted proteins | sample 1672681 | NCBI WGS metagenome assembly OLQB01 (sample SAMEA3136713, study PRJEB25190) | human gut metagenome | reverse complement strand
TTAGCCCCACTTCATCTTCGTTATCTTTCGCGACGATAATTTTTCTGCCCGACTTAATAGCTTCAGTTGCACTGGAGATTGCGCCGGGAACGCCACGCAGAGCGCCTGTAAGCGCCAGTTCTCCGACTAATTCATATTCATCTAACTTATTGGCTGTAAGCTGTTCTGAGGCCGCCAGCAACGCAATGGCGATAGGTAAATCATATCGTCCCCCTTCTTTTGGCAGATCAGCTGGAGCCAGGTTGATGGTGATTTTTTTCGCCGGATATTCATATCCGCTATTGATAATGGCGCTGCGCACGCGATCGCGAGCTTCTTTTACCGTTGTTTCTGGTAAGCCCACCATCGTTAAGCCGGGTAGACCTTTACTGATATGTACCTCAACAGTGATCGGGGGCGCATTTACTCCCAGGGCTGCGCGGGTATGAACAATTGACAGTGACATAAGCCCTCCTTGAGTCACCATTATGTGCATAAGATATCGCTGCTGTAGCCCGCTAATTCGTGAATTTTAGTGGCTGATTCCTGTTTATTTGTGCAAGTGAAGTTGAGTTGTTCTGGCGGTGGAATGATGCTCGCAAAAATGCAGCGGACAAAGGATGAACTACGAGGAAGGGAACAACATTCATACTGAAATTGAATTTTTTTCACTCACTATTTTATTTTTAAAAAACAACAATTTATATTGAAATTATTAAACGCATCATAAAAATCGGCCAAAAAATATCTTGTACTATTTACAAAACCTATGGTAACTCTTTAGGCATTCCTTCGAACAAGATGCAAGAAAAGACAAAATGACAGCCCTTCTACGAGTGATTAGCCTGGTCGTGATTAGCGTGGTGGTGATTATTATCCCACCGTGCGGGGCTGCACTTGGACGAGGAAAGGCTTAGAGATCAAGCCTTAACGAACTAAGACCCCCGCACCGAAAGGTCCGGGGGTTTTTTTTGACCTTAAAAACATAACCGAGGAGCAGACAATGAATAACAGCACAAAATTCTGTTTCTCAAGATTCAGGACGGGGAACTAACTATGAATGGCGCACAGTGGGTGGTACATGCGTTGCGGGCACAGGGTGTGAACACCGTTTTCGGTTATCCGGGTGGCGCAATTATGCCGGTTTACGATGCATTGTATGACGGCGGCGTGGAGCACTTGCTATGCCGACATGAGCAGGGTGCGGCAATGGCGGCTATCGGTTATGCTCGTGCTACCGGCAAAACTGGCGTATGTATCGCCACGTCTGGTCCGGGCGCAACCAACCTGATAACCGGGCTTGCGGACGCACTGTTAGATTCCATCCCTGTTGTTGCCATCACCGGTCAAGTGTCCGCACCGTTTATCGGCACTGACGCATTTCAGGAAGTGGATGTCCTGGGATTGTCGCTAGCCTGTACCAAGCACAGCTTCCTGGTGCAGTCGCTGGAAGAGTTGCCGCGCATCATGGCTGAAGCATTCGACGTTGCCTGCTCAGGTCGTCCTGGTCCGGTTCTGGTCGATATCCCAAAAGATATCCAGTTAGCCAGCGGTGACCTGGAACCGTGGTTCACCACCGTTGAAAACGAAGTGACTTTCCCACATGCCGAAGTTGAGCAAGCGCGCCAGATGCTGGCAAAAGCGCAAAAACCGATGCTGTACGTTGGCGGTGGCGTGGGTATGGCGCAGGCAGTTCCGGCTTTGCGTGAATTTCTCGCTGCCACAAAAATGCCTGCCACCTGTACGCTGAAAGGGCTGGGCGCAGTAGAAGCAGATTATCCGTACTATCTGGGCATGCTGGGGATGCACGGCACCAAAGCGGCAAACTTCGCGGTGCAGGAGTGTGACCTGCTGATCGCCGTGGGCGCACGTTTTGATGACCGGGTGACCGGCAAACTGAACACCTTCGCGCCACACGCCAGTGTTATCCATATGGATATCGACCCGGCAGAAATGAACAAGCTGCGTCAGGCACATGTGGCATTACAAGGTGATTTAAATGCTCTGTTACCAGCATTACAGCAGCCGTTAAATATCAATGACTGGCAGCAACACTGCGCGCAGCTGCGTGATGAACATTCCTGGCGTTACGACCATCCCGGTGACGCTATCTACGCGCCGTTGTTGTTAAAACAACTGTCGGATCGTAAACCTGCGGATTGCGTCGTGACCACAGATGTGGGGCAGCACCAGATGTGGGCTGCGCAGCACATCGCCCACACTCGCCCGGAAAATTTCATCACCTCCAGCGGTTTAGGTACCATGGGTTTTGGTTTACCGGCGGCGGTTGGCGCACAAGTCGCGCGACCGAACGATACCGTTGTCTGTATCTCCGGTGACGGCTCTTTCATGATGAATGTGCAAGAGCTGGGCACCGTAAAACGCAAGCAGTTACCGTTGAAAATCGTCTTACTCGATAACCAACGGTTAGGGATGGTTCGACAATGGCAGCAACTGTTTTTTCAGGAACGATACAGCGAAACCACCCTTACTGATAACCCCGATTTCCTCATGTTAGCCAGCGCCTTCGGCATCCATGGCCAACACATCACCCGGAAAGACCAGGTTGAAGCGGCACTCGACACCATGCTGAACAGTGATGGGCCATACCTGCTTCATGTCTCAATCGACGAACTTGAGAACGTCTGGCCGCTGGTGCCGCCAGGTGCCAGTAATTCAGAAATGTTGGAGAAATTATCATGATGCAACATCAGGTCAATGTATCGGCTCGCTTCAATCCAGAAACCTTAGAACGTGTTTTACGCGTGGTGCGTCATCGTGGGTTCCACGTCTGCTCAATGAATATGGCCGCCGCCAGCGATGCACAAAATATAAATATTGAATTGACCGTTGCCAGCCCACGGTCGGTCGACTTACTGTTTAGTCAGTTAAATAAACTGGTGGACGTCGCACACGTTGCCATCTGCCAGAGCACAACCACATCACAACAAATCCGCGCCTGAGCGCAAAAGGAATATAAAAATGACCACGAAGAAAGCTGATTACATTTGGTTCAATGGGGAGATGGTTCGCTGGGAAGACGCGAAGGTGCATGTGATGTCGCACGCGCTGCACTATGGCACTTCGGTTTTTGAAGGCATCCGTTGCTACGACTCGCACAAAGGACCGGTTGTATTCCGCCATCGTGAGCATATGCAGCGTCTGCATGACTCCGCCAAAATCTATCGCTTCCCGGTTTCGCAGAGCATTGATGAGCTGATGGAAGCTTGTCGTGACGTGATCCGCAAAAACAATCTCACCAGCGCCTATATCCGTCCGCTGATCTTCGTCGGTGATGTTGGCATGGGAGTAAACCCGCCAGCGGGATACTCAACCGACGTGATTATCGCTGCTTTCCCGTGGGGAGCGTATCTGGGCGCAGAAGCGCTGGAGCAGGGGATCGATGCGATGGTTTCCTCCTGGAACCGCGCAGCACCAAACACCATCCCGACGGCGGCAAAAGCCGGTGGTAACTACCTCTCTTCCCTGCTGGTGGGTAGCGAAGCGCGCCGCCACGGTTATCAGGAAGGTATCGCGCTGGATGTGAACGGTTATATCTCTGAAGGCGCAGGCGAAAACCTGTTTGAAGTGAAAGACGGCGTGCTGTTCACCCCACCGTTCACCTCCTCCGCGCTGCCGGGTATTACCCGTGATGCCATCATCAAACTGGCGAAAGAGCTGGGAATTGAAGTACGTGAGCAGGTGCTGTCGCGCGAATCCCTGTACCTGGCGGATGAAGTGTTTATGTCCGGTACGGCGGCAGAAATCACGCCAGTGCGCAGCGTAGACGGTATTCAGGTTGGCGAAGGCCGTTGTGGCCCGGTTACCAAACGCATTCAGCAAGCCTTCTTCGGCCTCTTCACTGGCGAAACCGAAGATAAATGGGGCTGGTTAGATCAAGTTAATCAATAAATACAAAAAATGGGACGGCACGCACCGTCCCATTTACGAGACAGACACTGGGAGTAAATAAAGTATGCCTAAGTACCGTTCCGCCACCACCACTCATGGTCGTAATATGGCGGGTGCTCGTGCGCTGTGGCGCGCCACCGGAATGACCGACGCCGATTTCGGTAAGCCGATTATCGCGGTTGTGAACTCGTTCACCCAATTTGTACCGGGTCACGTCCATCTGCGCGATCTCGGTAAACTGGTCGCCGAACAAATTGAAGCGGCTGGCGGCGTTGCCAAAGAGTTCAACACCATTGCGGTGGATGATGGGATTGCCATGGGCCACGGGGGGATGCTTTATTCACTGCCATCTCGCGAACTGATCGCTGATTCCGTTGAGTATATGGTCAACGCCCACTGCGCCGATGCCATGGTCTGTATCTCCAACTGCGACAAAATCACCCCTGGGATGTTGATGGCTTCCCTGCGATTAAATATTCCGGTGATCTTTGTTTCCGGCGGCCCGATGGAGGCCGGGAAAACCAAACTTTCCGATCAGATCATCAAGCTCGATCTGGTTGATGCGATGATCCAGGGCGCAGACCCGAAAGTATCTGACTCCCAGAGCGATCAGGTTGAACGTTCCGCGTGTCCGACCTGCGGTTCCTGCTCCGGGATGTTTACCGCTAACTCAATGAACTGCCTGACCGAAGCGCTGGGCCTGTCGCAGCCGGGCAACGGCTCGCTGCTGGCAACCCACGCCGACCGTAAGCAGCTGTTCCTTAATGCTGGTAAACGCATTGTTGAATTGACCAAACGTTATTACGAGCAAAACGACGAAAGTGCACTGCCGCGTAATATCGCCAGTAAGGCGGCGTTTGAAAACGCCATGACGCTGGATATCGCGATGGGTGGATCGACTAACACCGTACTTCACCTGCTGGCGGCGGCGCAGGAAGCGGAAATCGACTTCACCATGAGTGATATCGATAAGCTTTCCCGCAAGGTTCCACAGCTGTGTAAAGTTGCGCCGAGCACCCAGAAATACCATATGGAAGATGTTCACCGTGCTGGTGGTGTTATCGGTATTCTCGGCGAACTGGATCGCGCGGGGTTACTGAACCGTGATGTGAAAAACGTACTTGGCCTGACGTTGCCGCAAACGCTGGAACAATACGACGTTATGCTGACCCAGGATGACGCGGTAAAAAATATGTTCCGCGCAGGTCCTGCAGGCATTCGTACCACACAGGCATTCTCGCAAGATTGCCGTTGGGATACGCTGGACGACGATCGCGCCAATGGCTGTATCCGCTCGCTGGAACACGCCTACAGCAAAGACGGCGGCCTGGCGGTGCTCTACGGTAACTTTGCGGAAAACGGCTGCATCGTGAAAACGGCAGGCGTCGATGACAGCATCCTCAAATTCACCGGCCCGGCGAAAGTGTACGAAAGCCAGGACGATGCGGTAGAAGCGATTCTCGGCGGTAAAGTTGTCGCCGGAGATGTGGTAGTAATTCGCTATGAAGGCCCGAAAGGCGGTCCGGGGATGCAGGAAATGCTCTACCCAACCAGCTTCCTGAAATCAATGGGTCTCGGCAAAGCCTGTGCGCTGATCACCGACGGTCGTTTCTCTGGTGGCACCTCTGGTCTTTCCATCGGCCACGTCTCACCGGAAGCGGCAAGCGGCGGCAGCATTGGCCTGATTGAAGATGGTGACCTGATCGCTATCGACATCCCGAACCGTGGCATTCAGTTACAGGTAAGCGATGCCGAACTGGCGGCGCGTCGTGAAGCGCAGGACGCTCGAGGTGACAAAGCCTGGACGCCGAAAAATCGTGAACGTCAGGTCTCCTTTGCCCTGCGTGCTTATGCCAGCCTGGCAACCAGCGCCGACAAAGGCGCGGTGCGCGATAAATCGAAACTGGGGGGTTAATAATGGCTGACTCGCAACCCCTGTCCGGTGCTCCGGAAGGTGCCGAATATTTAAGAGCAGTGCTGCGCGCGCCGGTTTACGAGGCGGCGCAGGTTACGCCGCTACAAAAAATGGAAAAACTGTCGTCGCGTCTTGATAACGTCATTCTGGTGAAGCGCGAAGATCGCCAGCCAGTGCACAGCTTTAAGCTGCGCGGCGCATACGCCATGATGGCGGGCCTGACGGAAGAACAGAAAGCGCACGGCGTGATCACTGCTTCTGCGGGTAACCACGCGCAGGGCGTCGCGTTTTCTTCTGCGCGGTTAGGCGTGAAGGCCCTGATCGTTATGCCAACCGCCACCGCCGACATCAAAGTCGACGCGGTGCGCGGCTTCGGCGGCGAAGTGCTGCTCCACGGCGCGAACTTTGATGAAGCGAAAGCCAAAGCGATCGAACTGTCACAGCAGCAGGGGTTCACCTGGGTGCCGCCGTTCGACCATCCGATGGTGATTGCCGGGCAAGGCACGCTGGCGCTGGAACTGCTCCAGCAGGACGCCCATCTCGACCGCGTATTTGTGCCAGTCGGCGGCGGCGGTCTGGCTGCTGGCGTGGCGGTGCTGATCAAACAACTGATGCCGCAAATCAAAGTGATCGCCGTAGAAGCGGAAGACTCCGCCTGCCTGAAAGCAGCGCTGGATGCGGGTCATCCGGTTGATCTGCCGCGCGTAGGGCTATTTGCTGAAGGCGTAGCGGTAAAACGCATCGGTGACGAAACCTTCCGTTTATGCCAGGAGTATCTCGACGACATCATCACCGTCGATAGCGATGCGATCTGTGCGGCGATGAAGGATTTATTCGAAGATGTGCGCGCGGTGGCGGAACCCTCTGGCGCGCTGGCGCTGGCGGGAATGAAAAAATATATCGCCCTGCACAACATTCGCGGCGAACGGCTGGCGCATATTCTTTCCGGTGCCAACGTGAACTTCCACGGCCTGCGCTACGTCTCAGAACGCTGCGAACTGGGCGAACAGCGTGAAGCGTTGTTGGCGGTGACCATTCCGGAAGAAAAAGGCAGCTTCCTCAAATTCTGCCAACTGCTTGGCGGGCGTTCGGTCACCGAGTTCAACTACCGTTTTGCCGATGCCAAAAACGCCTGCATCTTTGTCGGTGTGCGCCTGAGCCGCGGCCTCGAAGAGCGCAAAGAAATTTTGCAGATGCTCAACGACGGCGGCTACAGCGTGGTTGATCTCTCCGACGACGAAATGGCGAAGCTACACGTGCGCTATATGGTCGGCGGACGTCCATCGCATCCGTTGCAGGAACGCCTCTACAGCTTCGAATTCCCGGAATCACCGGGCGCGCTGCTGCGCTTCCTCAACACGCTGGGTACGTACTGGAACATTTCTTTGTTCCACTATCGCAGCCATGGCACCGACTACGGGCGCGTACTGGCGGCGTTCGAACTTGGCGACCATGAACCGGATTTCGAAACCCGGCTGAATGAGCTGGGCTACGATTGCCACGACGAAACCAATAACCCGGCGTTCAGGTTCTTTTTGGCGGGTTAGGGAAAAATGCCTGATAGCGCTTCGCTTATCAGGCCTACCCGCGCGACAACGTCATTTGTGGTTCGGCAAAATCTTCCAGAATGCCTCAATTAGCGGCTCATGTAGCCGCTTTTTCTGCGCACACACGCCCAGCTCAAACGGCGTTTTCTCATCGCTGCGCTCTAAAATCATCACGCGGTTACGCACCGGTTCGGGGCTGTTTTCCAGCACCACTTCCGGCAACAATGCCACGCCACAGCCGAGTGCCACCATCGATACCATCGCTTCATGCCCGCCAACCGTGGCGTAAATCATCGGGTTACTGATTTTATTGCGTCGAAACCACAGTTCAATGCGGCGGCGTACCGGCCCCTGATCGGCCATAATAAACGGCACCGTTGACCAGTCCGGCTTCTCTACCGACACCTGATTACGCACCGGGCAGGGCAGCGCGGGGGCAATCAGCACTACTGCCAGATTCTCCAGCATCGAAAACGCCACTGCGCCGGGCAAGGTTTCCGGTTTACCCGCAATCGCCAGATCCGCTTCACCAGTGACCACCTTTTCCATCGCATCTGCCGCATCACCAGTAGTAAGTTTAATCTCCACCGACGGGTGTTCCGCGCGGAAGCGATCCAGAATCGGCGGCAGATGGCTGTAGGCAGCGGTCACCGAGCAGAAGATATGTAATTCGCCAGAGAGCGACGGCCCTTGCTGATCGATGGTGTGGCGCAACTGCTGATACTGCAACAGCGTTTGCTGGGCGAAAACGCGCAGCTCTTCGCCCGCTTCAGTCAGCGTCACCGTGCGGTTATCGCGCACAAACAGCGGCTGACCGAGATCTTCTTCCAGGCGCTGAATCTGCCGTGAGAGCGTGGATGGGCTAACGTGCATCGCCCGCGCGCTGCGGCCAAAATGGCGGCTTTCCGCCAGATGCAGGAAGGTTTTCAGATCGCGTAAATCCACAGGGACAGCCCTCGATGTTGACGTTGCAAAAATTGCAATGTGACGTTGTGAATATATCAATTTCCGCAATAAATTTCCTGTCATATAGTGAATTCAATCTCGCAAACGCGAACCGAACAATAAGAAGCACAACATCACGAGGAATCACCATGGCTAACTACTTCAATACACTGAATCTGCGCCAGCAGCTGGCACAGCTGGGCAAATGTCGCTTTATGGGCCGCGATGAATTCGCCGATGGCGCGAGCTACCTTCAGGGTAAAAAAGTAGTCATCGTCGGCTGTGGCGCACAGGGTCTGAACCAGGGCCTGAACATGCGTGATTCTGGTCTCGATATCTCCTACGCTCTGCGTAAAGAAGCGATTGCCGAGAAGCGCGCGTCCTGGCGTAAAGCGACCGAAAATGGTTTTAAAGTGGGTACTTACGAAGAACTGATCCCACAGGCGGATCTGGTGATTAACCTGACGCCGGACAAGCAGCACTCTGATGTAGTGCGCACCGTACAGCCACTGATGAAAGACGGCGCGGCGCTGGGCTACTCGCACGGTTTCAACATCGTCGAAGTGGGCGAGCAGATCCGTAAAGATATCACCGTAGTGATGGTTGCGCCGAAATGCCCAGGCACCGAAGTGCGTGAAGAGTACAAACGTGGGTTCGGCGTACCGACGCTGATTGCCGTTCACCCGGAAAACGATCCGAAAGGCGAAGGCATGGCGATTGCCAAAGCCTGGGCGGCTGCAACCGGTGGTCACCGTGCGGGTGTGCTGGAATCGTCCTTCGTTGCGGAAGTGAAATCTGACCTGATGGGCGAGCAAACCATCCTGTGCGGTATGTTGCAGGCTGGCTCTCTGCTGTGCTTCGACAAGCTGGTGGAAGAAGGTACCGATCCAGCATACGCAGAAAAACTGATTCAGTTCGGTTGGGAAACCATCACCGAAGCACTGAAACAGGGCGGCATCACCCTGATGATGGACCGTCTCTCTAACCCGGCGAAACTGCGTGCTTATGCGCTTTCTGAACAGCTGAAAGAGATCATGGCACCCCTGTTCCAGAAACATATGGACGACATCATCTCCGGCGAATTCTCTTCCGGTATGATGGCGGACTGGGCCAACGATGATAAGAAACTGCTGACCTGGCGTGAAGAGACCGGCAAAACCGCGTTTGAAACCGCGCCGCAGTATGAAGGCAAAATCGGCGAGCAGGAGTACTTCGATAAAGGCGTACTGATGATTGCGATGGTGAAAGCGGGCGTTGAACTGGCGTTCGAAACCATGGTCGATTCCGGCATCATTGAAGAGTCTGCATATTATGAATCACTGCACGAGCTGCCGCTGATTGCCAACACCATCGCCCGTAAGCGTCTGTACGAAATGAACGTGGTTATCTCTGATACCGCTGAGTACGGTAACTATCTGTTCTCTTACGCTTGTGTGCCGTTGCTGAAACCGTTTATGGCAGAGCTGCAACCGGGCGACCTGGGTAAAGCTATTCCGGAAGGCGCGGTAGATAACGGGCAACTGCGTGATGTGAACGAAGCGATTCGCAGCCATGCGATTGAGCAGGTAGGTAAGAAACTGCGCGGCTATATGACAGATATGAAACGTATTGCTGTTGCGGGTTAAGTGCGCGCTGATGCCCTCACCCCGGCCCTCTCCCACAGGGAGAGGGAGAAAACCAACCTTACGAATACTTTTTCGTCCGTCGCGTCGGTGCAGTATTTGCCGGGTCGTCCGGCCAGACATGTTTGGGATAACGCCCTTTCATCTCTTTTTGCACCTCACGGTACGCTCCTTTCCAGAAGGCGCTCAAATCTCGTGTGATTTGTAATGGCCTTTGGGCAGGTGAAAGCAACTCCAGCACCAGCGGCACGCGCCCCTGGGCGATCGTCGGATTGGTGGCCTCGCCAAACATCTCTTGCATTCTCACCGCCAGCGCGGGCGGGTTATCTTCATGATAACGAATGGCGATCCGGCTTCCCGTCGGCACAGTGTAATGCGCAGGCAATTCACTATCCAGACGTTGCTGCATTCCCCAATCAAGTAATCCGCGTAGTGCCTGATAAATGTCGAGTGATTTCAGGCCGCGTAGTGAATGTACGCCAGTCATATGTGGCAGCAGCCACGTTTCCAGCGCTGCCAATAAACTTTCATCATCAACCGCTGGCCAGTCATATTCCGGCAACCACTTTGCGGCGCATAACAAACGCAAGCGTAGCTGTTCCGCTTCCGCCGTCCAGTTGAGCACGCTTAAACCTTTATCACGGATGCCATTAAGCATCGCCTGATGCAACTCGTCTTCTGACGGTTTCGCCAGCGGCTGCACTTTCACCGTCAACTGACCGATTTGTAGCCGACGCCAGGCTTTCAGCGTACCTTGCGCGTCATCCCACTCCACAGTGTCAGACTGCTGTACCAGCTGCGGGCAGCGTTGTACTAACTCATCAATATCGACCAGCAGCGCCAGTAAAATCCGCGCATCCGGCGAGGCGCTGCCCTGCAATAATAACGGTGCGATCAACCATTCGTGGCGGCTTAGCGCGTCGTTGGCATCGAGCATCGCTCCCATGCCGTTTGCCAGTTGATAGCGTCCATCTTGCCCACGGCGACGAGCAATGCGATCGGCAAACGCCCCGGCAAGTAGCGGCGCGATAAGCGAACTGTCTGCCTCACCGCCACGTACGTTTAAGCGTTTTAACAGTTGCTGACTACGTTGCTGCCAGGCTGGTTGATTGCGCGAAAACGCCACGCCCAGGTCACTATTGCCCATCCGTGGCGGCTCTTCGAGAATGGCGGCAATTTTTGCCGCGGTAGCAGCTTCGTCGTCGTTCTTCGCGCTAACCAGCATTGCCGCTAAACGCGGATCGTTACCCAGCGCTGCCATTTTTTGCCCTTGCGCACTAAGCCGTTCACCCTCCAGAGCCCCCAGCATTTGTAACAGACGTTTCGCGGCCAGTAGATTCACTACTGGCGGTTGATCCAGCCAGCTCATCTGCGCCGGATCGCTGCATCCCCATTGCAGTAATTCCATCAGCAAACCGGAAAGATCGCTTTGTAAGATCTCCGGTTCACTTTGCGCCGCGGCGCGTTCTGCTTGTTCTTTGGCGATTAAATGCAGGCAGATACCCGGCTCCAGACGCCCGGCGCGCCCGGCACGCTGCGTCATGGATGCCTGGCTAACGCGTTGAGTAATCAGTCGCGTAAGCCCCGTGCGCGGATCAAAACGCGCCACACGCTCCTGGGCACAATCCACCACCAGACGAATACCTTCAATGGTTAAACTGGTTTCAGCAATATTGGTCGCCAGCACCACTTTGCGCATCCCTTGCGGTGCCGGGAGGATCGCTTTTCGCTGATCGTTCAGCGACAACGCGCCATACAGCGGGCAGAGCAATACATCACTGCCGATGCGCGAAGCCAGTTGTTCCTGCACACGCTGAATTTCTCCGACGCCAGGTAAAAATAACAGTAATGATCCGCTTTCCTGACGCAGCATTTCAGCGGTGGCTACCGCAACGGCATCGTCAAAACGCTGATGCGCGGGCAGCGGTAAATAACGGCGTTCAACCGGAAACGAGCGCCCTTCTGAGATGACGACAGGCGCTTCTGGCAGCATTTGCTGCAAGCGGTCGTTGTCCAGGGTAGCCGACATAATCAGCAGTTTAAGGTCATCACGCAGACCTTGTTGCACATCGAGTAACAGCGCCAACGCCAAATCCGCCTGCAAGCTGCGCTCATGAAATTCATCAAGGATCACCAGTCCAACACCGCTCAGTTCCGGGTCACGCTGGATCATGCGCGTCAGCACGCCTTCGGTAACCACTTCCAGGCGGGTATTCGGCCCGACGCAGTTTTGCGCACGCATCCGGTAGCCTGGCTTTCCGTTAAGCAGCTCCGCCAGCCGTTGCGCGACGTTACGCGCCGCCAGACGACGCGGCTCCAGCAGGATAATTTTCCCGTTAATGCCGGGATGCGCCAGCAGTTGCAGCGGCAGCCAGGTTGATTTCCCGGCTCCGGTCGGCGCACTTAATAATATCTGCGGCGCACAATCGAGAGCGGTAAGTAATTCAGGTAAGACGGCAGCAACGGGCAACGACGACACAAAACGCTCCAGAGGGTTAACATTCTTCGCGCCACATTGTAGCATCGCGGTAATTCATAACCGAGTGCCTCACATGTCTGAACCGCAACGTCTGTTCTTTGCTATCGACTTACCTGCAGAAATCCGCGAACAGATTATCCACTGGCGCGCCACACACTTCCCACCTGACGCGGGACGTCCGGTCGCCGCCGATAATTTGCATCTGACTCTGGCATTTTTAGGCGAAGTGAGCGCCGAGAAAGAGAAGGCGCTTTCTCTTTTAGCCGGACGGATTCGTCAACCTGGTTTCACACTCACGCTTGATGACGCCGGACAATGGCTGCGTTCGCGTGTGGTGTGGTTAGGGATGCGTCAGCCTCCACGCGGCTTAATCCAGCTGGCGAATATGCTCCGTTCACAGGCTGCCCGCAGCGGTTGTTTTCAAAGCAATCGTCCGTTTCATCCACATATTACCTTATTGCGCGACGCCAGCGAGGCGGTGACAATCCCGCCGCCAGGTTTTAACTGGTCGTATGCGGTGACGGAGTTCACCCTTTACGCCTCCTCGTTTGCCCGTGGACGCACACGCTACACGCCGCTAAAACGCTGGGCGCTAACGCAATAACAAGGATTGTCGCAATGGAATTTTCTCCCCCTCTACAGCGCGCGACGCTAATTCAGCGTTACAAACGTTTTTTAGCCGATGTGATCACACCCGATGGTCGCGAATTAACGCTACACTGCCCGAATACGGGTGCGATGACCGGTTGTGCAACGCCTGGCGATACCGTCTGGTATTCGACTTCAGACAACACCAAACGGAAATACCCACACACCTGGGAATTAACTCAAAGCCAGAGCGGCGCATTTATTTGCGTCAACACGCTTTGGGCTAACAGGTTGACGAAAGAGGCTATCCTTAATGAATCAATTTCAGAACTGTCAGGCTATAGCTCGCTGAAAAGCGAAGTAAAATACGGCGCAGAACGCAGCCGTATTGACTTTATGTTGCAGGCGGATTCGCGTCCAGACTGCTATATTGAAGTGAAATCGGTTACGTTAGCGGAGAACGAACAGGGATATTTTCCCGATGCGGTCACTGAACGAGGTCAGAAACACCTTCGGGAGTTGATGAGCGTAGCGGCTGAAGGCCAGCGTGCGGTTATCTTTTTCGCCGTGCTGCATTCAGCCATTACACGGTTTTCACCCGCGCGCCACATCGATGAGAAATACGCGCAACTATTGTCAGAAGCTCAACAGAGGGGGGTAGAAATTCTGGCTTACAAAGCGGAAATTTCTGCTGAAGGCATGGCTCTTAAAAAATCACTGCCGGTTACATTGTAGTAAAGTAAGTAACTGGTTAATTTACATTCTGGTCGCGTGCGCAAATACGCTTTTCCTCACACAGTTGTCAAGTGTTACGTTTAGATAATTGCTATCCGGAAAAGCATCTGCTATTTATAGCGGCCTCATTTTTCCCCCGAACATGGGGATCGATAGTGCGTGTTAAGGAGAAGCAACATGCAAGAAGGGCAAAACCGTAAAACATCGTCCCTGAGTATTCTCGCCATCGCTGGGGTGGAACCATATCAGGAGAAGCCGGGCGAAGAGTATATGAATGAAGCCCAGCTGGCGCACTTCCGTCGTATTCTGGAAGCATGGCGTAATCAACTCAGGGATGAAGTCGATCGCACCGTTACACATATGCAGGATGAAGCAGCCAACTTCCCGGACCCGGTAGACCGTGCAGCCCAGGAAGAAGAGTTCAGCCTCGAACTGCGTAACCGCGATCGCGAGCGTAAGCTGATCAAAAAGATCGAGAAGACGCTGAAAAAAGTGGAAGACGAAGATTTCGGCTACTGCGAATCCTGCGGTGTTGAAATTGGTATTCGCCGTCTGGAAGCGCGCCCGACAGCCGATCTGTGCATCGACTGCAAAACGCTGGCTGAAATTCGCGAAAAACAGATGGCTGGCTAATTACAGCCGTTCCATCACGTTTACCACAGGCGGGAAATGCTCCCGCCTTATTTTTTGTTCAAAGAGATGACAGACACACACTATATTGGCCGCTTCGCCCCCTCTCCTTCCGGCGAGCTTCATTTTGGTTCTCTGATTGCTGCGCTTGGCAGCTATTTGCAGGCTCGCGCCCGGCAAGGTCGCTGGCTGGTACGCATAGAAGATATCGACCCGCCTCGTGAAGTTCCCGGTGCCGCAGAAACTATCCTGCGCCAGCTGGAACATTACGGTCTGCACTGGGACGGCGATGTTCTCTGGCAATCGCAACGTCACGACGCCTATCGTGAAGCACTCGCCTGGTTACATGAGCAAGGGCTAAGTTATTACTGCACCTGCACGCGTGCGCGTATTCAAAGCATTGGCGGTATTTACGACGGTCATTGCCGGGTGTTGCATCATGGACCAGACAACGCCGCAGTGCGTATCCGCCAGCAGCATCCGGTCACGCAATTTACTGACCAGCTGCGCGGCATTATTCACGCCGACGAAAAACTGGCACGGGAAGATTTTATCATTCATCGCCGTGATGGGTTGTTCGCCTACAACCTGGCTGTTGTGGTTGATGATCATTTCCAGGGCGTTACAGAAATAGTGCGTGGGGCTGATCTGATTGAACCAACAGTAAGGCAAATCTCGCTGTACCAGCTTTTTGGCTGGAAAGTGCCAGATTACATTCATCTGCCGCTGGCGCTTAATCCACAAGGCGCTAAACTTTCCAAGCAGAATCATGCGCCTGCGTTGCCGAAAGGCGATCCACGCCCGGTACTAATCGCGGCACTTCAATTTCTGGGGCAGCAGGCAGAAGCACACTGGCAGGATTTCAGCGTCGAGCAAATCCTTCAGTCAGCCGTCAAAAACTGGCGGCTTACCGCCGTGCCCGAGTCGGCAATTGTAAATTCAACATTCTCAAATGCGTCATGCTGAGCTATGATTAGCCGCTATTTTTTTGTCCTGAATGATGTTTGACACTACCGAGGTGTACTATTTTTACCCGAGTCGCTAATTTTTGCCGCAAGGTGCTAAGCCGCGAGGAAAGCGAGGCTGAACAGGCAGTCGCCCGTCCACAGGTGACGGTGATCCCGCGTGAGCAGCATGCTATTTCCCGCAAAGATATCAGTGAAAATGCCCTGAAGGTAATGTACAGGCTCAATAAAGCGGGATACGAAGCCTGGCTGGTTGGCGGCGGCGTGCGCGACCTGTTACTTGGCAAAAAGCCGAAAGATTTTGACGTAACCACTAACGCCACGCCTGAGCAGGTGCGCAAACTGTTCCGTAACTGCCGCCTGGTGGGTCGCCGTTTCCGTCTGGCTCATGTAATGTTTGGCCCGGAGATTATCGAAGTTGCGACCTTCCGTGGACACCACGAAGGTAACGTCAGCGACCGCACGACCTCCCAACGCGGGCAAAACGGCATGTTGCTGCGCGACAACATTTTCGGCTCCATCGAAGAAGACGCCCAGCGCCGCGATTTCACTATCAACAGCCTGTATTACAGCGTAGCGGATTTTACCGTCCGTGATTACGTTGGCGGCATGAAGGATCTGAAGGACGGCGTTATCCGTCTGATTGGTAACCCGGAAACGCGCTACCGTGAAGATCCGGTACGTATGCTGCGCGCGGTACGTTTTGCCGCCAAATTGGGTATGCGCATCAGCCCGGAAACCGCAGAACCGATCCCTCGCCTCGCTACCCTGCTGAACGATATCCCACCGGCACGCCTGTTTGAAGAATCGCTTAAACTGCTACAAGCGGGCTACGGTTACGAAACCTATAAGCTGTTGTGTGAATATCATCTGTTCCAGCCGCTGTTCCCGACCATTACCCGCTACTTCACGGAAAATGGCGACAGCCCGATGGAGCGGATCATTGAACAGGTGCTGAAGAATACCGATACGCGTATCCATAACGATATGCGCGTGAACCCGGCGTTCCTGTTTGCCGCCATGTTCTGGTACCCACTGCTGGAGACGGCACAGAAGATCGCCCAGGAAAGCGGCCTGACCTATCACGACGCTTTCGCGCTGGCGATGAACGACGTGCTGGACGAAGCCTGCCGTTCACTGGCAATCCCGAAACGTCTGACGACATTAACCCGCGATATCTGGCAGTTGCAGTTGCGTATGTCCCGTCGTCAGGGTAAACGCGCATGGAAACTGCTGGAGCATCCTAAGTTCCGTGCGGCTTATGACCTGTTGGCCTTGCGAGCTGAAGTTGAGCGTAACGCTGAACTGCAGCGTCTGGTGAAATGGTGGGGTGAGTTCCAGGTTTCCGCGCCACCAGACCAAAAAGGGATGCTCAACGAGCTGGATGAAGAACCGTCACCGCGTCGTCGTACTCGTCGTCCACGCAAACGCGCACCACGTCGTGAGGGTACCGCATGACAGTGGCGTATATTGCCATAGGCAGCAATCTGGCCTCTCCGCTGGAGCAGGTCAATGCTGCCCTGAAAGCATTAGGCGATATCCCTGAAAGCCACATTCTTACCGTTTCTTCGTTTTACCGCACCCCACCGCTGGGGCCGCAAGATCAACCCGATTACTTAAACGCAGCCGTGGCGCTGGAAACCTCTCTTGCACCTGAAGAGCTACTCAATCACACACAGCGTATTGAATTGCAGCAAGGTCGCGTCCGCAAAGCTGAACGCTGGGGACCACGCACGCTGGATCTCGACATCATGCTGTTTGGTAATGAAGTGATAAATACTGAACGCCTGACCGTTCCGCACTACGATATGAAGAATCGTGGATTTATGCTGTGGCCGCTGTTTGAAATCGCGCCGGAGTTGGTGTTTCCTGATGGGGAGATGTTGCGTCAAATCTTACATACAAGAGCATTTGACAAATTAAACAAATGGGGTAATGGTGCCAACTTACTGATTTAGTGTATGATGGTGTTTTTGAGGTGCTCCCGTGGCTTCCATCTCCATCAGTTGTCCCTCCTGCTCAGCTACTGAAGGCGTGGTGCGTAACGGTAAAAGTACTGCCGGACATCAGCGCTATCTCTGCTCTCACTGCCGTAAAACATGGCAACTGCAGT